>Ga0209296_1001525_pt1 | contig 17669 bp, 19 predicted proteins | sample S_130206_EF_Meta_FD_187319 | JGI IMG/M metagenome (GOLD analysis project Ga0209296, IMG submission 187319) | Freshwater microbial communities from Lake Simoncouche, Canada to study carbon cycling - S_130206_EF_MetaG (SPAdes) (version 2) | ecosystem: Environmental > Aquatic > Freshwater > Lake ...
TGAGTTAATATAGTCTTCAATAAATTTTTGAATGATATCTACTTTATTCTTTTCCGATTCAGGAAAATGACCTTTAAAATGGTCTAATAGTCTGGCAAAGTTTGATTTTTTTGGTGTATTATCGTGACCACATTTGTGGCATACGTATTTGTCATCTCCACCATCTGAGAGTTTCCAGTTCCAACCACAGTTATCGCAAAGAACAAAGCCACCATGTACGATTTCTTCCGATAATATTTTTTTAATTGAATCTCTCATTATGTATAAATACAAAGAACCCCCACATTTCTGTGAGGGTTTTGTTTTACTTTCCTTTTTTAGAGATTTTAATCTCGTCGTTGTCGACTTTGATGTTGTAAGTTTTACCTTCAACCATCTTACCTGTAAGAACTTCTTCAGATAATAAATCTTCAACTTTGTCTTGGATTGCTCTTTTAAGAGGTCTTGCTCCGTACATTTCATCATATCCAACCTTAGCCAAGTATTCAACCAAAGTATCGTCATAAACGATTTTATATTTGATATCACTTAAACGGTTCACCAATTTCTTTAATTCGATATCGGTAATTTTCTTGATGTCCTCAGGTGTTAATGAATTAAACACGATGGTGTCATCAATACGGTTTAAGAACTCAGGAGAGAAGAAATTCTTCATTTCCTTCATTAATACTTGTTTCTTAGCTTCTTCGTTAGCGTAGGTGTTGTTTGAGAATCCAATACCTGTACCGAAGTCTTGTAATTTCTTAACACCCAAGTTTGAGGTTAAGATGATTAAGGTATTCTTGAAGTTAATCTTTCTACCTAAACTATCGGTTGCGTAACCATCATCTAAGATTTGAAGTAAGATTGTGAATACGTCTTTGTGAGCTTTTTCCACCTCATCAAATAAGATAACTGAATATGGTTTGTTCTTAACCTTCTCGGTTAATTGTCCACCTTCTTCGTATCCAACATAACCTGGAGGAGCTCCCACCAATTTGGAAACGCTATGTTTCTCTTGGTATTCAGACATATCCACACGAATGAGTGAATCTTCAGAGCCAAACATTTCTTTTGCTAATTGTTTGGCCAAGTGTGTCTTACCAACACCTGTTGAACCTAAGAACACAAATGAACCGATTGGACGATTTGGGTCTTTGATACCTAAACGGTTTCTCTTGATTGATTTTGCAATCTTGATAACAGCGGCATCTTGACCGATAACCTTACCAATTAACTCTTTGTCCAAGTTGATTAATGCCTTTGCATCATCAAGGCTCATTTTGTTTACAGGAATCTTAGTCATGTTAGAAACAACATCATAAACGTTTTCAAGAGAAATTATTTTCTTGTCTTTTGATTGTTGTTCTTCAAACTTGGATTTTTCATTCTCAAGTTTGGTTAACACTTTCTTTTCCTTATCACGTAATTCAGCCGCTTGCTCGTAATTCTGTTTTTTAACCACATCCAACTTTTGTTGTTTGATATCCGCAGCAGCTTTCTTCAATACTTCAATAGATTCAGGGATTTTAACTTCTGTTTGCATACGAGCTCCAACTTCATCCATAATATCAAACGCTTTATCAGGGAACTCACGGTCGGTGATATATCTGTCCGCCAACTTAACACAAGTCTCGATAACCTCATCTGAGTATGTTACTTTGTGATAAGATTCATACTTATCACGAACATTCTTTAGAATTTCGATTGTCTCTTGTACCGAAGACGGGTCAACAATTACCTTTTGGAATCTACGCTCTAACGCTCCGTCTTTCTCAATATTCTTACGGAACTCATCAAGAGTAGTTGCTCCGATACATTGAAGTTCACCACGAGATAATGCTGGTTTGAAAATGTTTGAACCATCCATAGAACCTGAAGAGTTACCGGAACCAACAAGAGTATGGATTTCATCAATGAATATGATGATATTAGGATTTGCGTGAAGTTCTTCAATAATCACTTTCATTCTTTCTTCAAATTGACCACGGTATTTTGTACCGGCAACTACTGAAGTCAAATCAAGGTTTACGATTCTTTTATCCAAAAGATTTTTTGGACATTCACCACTTACGATTTTCATTGCTAAACCTTCTACGATTGCTGTCTTACCACAACCAGGTTCGCCTATGATAATAGGGTTATTCTTTTTTCTACGAGATAGAATCTGAGCAATTCTTATGATTTCTCGGTCTCTGCCAATAACTGGGTCTAATTTACCATCTTCGGCAAGTTTGTTTAGGTCTCTACTGAAGTTGTCTAAAACTGGTGTAGAACTGTCGGATTGTTTTTGTTTCTTACTCATCATTTTGTCGTCGTCGTCCATTAAGTCGTTCATAGTTAATTAATTTTTACAAAGATGTATCAAAAATTGGACACCACCAAATATATTGTCAAATTGTCAGTAATTATTTTTTTAACTGACATATTGTCGTTTTTGTATTTTAAGAACTGAAAAAATTTCAGTCTACTTGGGGTGGCATATAAGTTGATTATGTGAAGATAATAAAATAAATTTAAAACAAAAAAAAAAGAATTATGATTTACACTAACAGAACCTTTAATGAATTTTTTGACAAATTTTTTAATGAGACTCCCACTTATCAGTATTATAAAAAAACCACAGTTAAAGATGCTGATGAAAAGTATGAAGTCGAATACACCAAGGACGGAGCTTATCTTTTCTTTGAAGCACCAGGATTTAACAAATCAAATTTAAAAGTAGAAATGGAAAATGGTGTTCTACACATTGTAGGAGAAAGAACATATAAAATGGAGGGGGAAACTAAAACCAAATCAATATTAAAACAATTTAATATCGGTGAAGGATTTAACCCTGAGTCTGTAGAGGCAACAATAGAAGACGGTCTTTTAACCGTATTTGTTCCAAACTTCAAAAAACAAGAAAAGAAAAGAGTAAGTCTCCTTTAAAAAATAACCCTCACTTAATCGGTGGGGGTTTTTACTTCCCAATCCATAATGATATGTACCCTATCAGTATCTCCTCCATTATAAACTGAATGTATGTGCTTATCGTTATTAATTTCCCATAATTCACCAACCTTTAAATTTTTTGATTCATTCCCAACTGTAAAAATACAATCGTCATTAGTTACAACTGGAATATGAAATCTATCAAATTTAGCTGCGAATGGTAACCAATCAACATGAGGCATTACTTGTTTCTTTGATGGTAAATTTACAAGCATAAAAGATACAATTTCACCATCTTGATTTAAAATAGATTTTAATTGTTCTTGGATTGATAATATTTCAGACTCAAATAAAGGAAAAATATCACTCTTTTTTTTCTCTTTAAATTGAAAAGTTTCGTCAAAAATAATTGGTAGTGTTTTGGTATCTGCAAAACATACAAATGTTTCTTGTCTAAAACCAAAAGAATCCCAATCTAACTCGTTTTGATTGTAACTTTTAATTAGATTATCGATATTAACGTTACCATAAAAATGAAACCTTTCTTTTACGTCCATAACTGTATTTATTATAAGTATGAAACCATTTGAGAAATTTTTAAGTCATTCATCATTAGTTAGAGAACTTTTGGACAATTATCTTGAGTTAAGAACTCATTTACAAGAGGAGGGATTTAGTCAAGAAGAATTGGAAAGGGTTGTGCGTCCTACGAGTAAGATGATGGAATTACGTGAAAGGTTTATTAGTAAGAAAAATACTTTATTTAAACAAATTAAGGATTATGGTTTTGAAATACATCAGGGTGAGTTAACTGAATACATTCAGCCGTTATTAAATAAAATTGATGAAATAACCCCACTTAAAGAAAATGGCAATAACGAAAGAGATAATATCGGGAACGACGATTATTAATGAAGTCAAATCTTCTAATATTACAAAAACACAATATAATACTGAAACTAAAAAATTAGTGGTTGAATTTAGTAATAGTACTAAATACGAATATTCAGAAGTACCTCATCAAATCTATACAAGATTTAGATTGGCAGAATCCCAAGGAAAATATTTTACCACAGATATTGCGAAAAAATTCCAATACAAGAAACTATAGTATATTGTAGTATTTATTAAGGATGAGTAATTCACAAAAAATACTTGATAGTTTTTCAGTTAAAGAAACTCTTAATCCAAAAGTTTGGGAGAATTCAGAAGACCCAAAAAAAGCAACTATGATTCCAAAAGTCAGAAAGGCTCTTATGCGTATTGCTGAGGAGTTTATTGATGATTTAGGTGAAGACATATTTGTTGAAGAAATTTATCTTATGGGTTCATTAGCAAATTTTAATTGGTCTGAATATTCTGATTTTGATTTACACGTTATTGTTGATTTTGAGAGGTATGGAAAACAAGAAGAATTGTATAAAGAACTTTTTGATTTAAAAAAGAAGCTTTTCAACGACAAACATAATATTAAAATATTTGGATACGATGTTGAAGTATATGCTCAAGGTGCATCCGATGAAGCTCATAGTGATGGTGTTTATTCTGTAATGAATAATGAATGGGTTCATAGACCAACAAAAACTCATAAAAATTTGGATATGTCCGTTTTAAAAACAAAGATTAAAAGTTGGACAGATAAGATTGATGATGTGATTGAAGATGCTAAATCTGAAGGAAATGCCGAATCTTTGAAAAAGTTAAAAGATAAACTAAAAGACTATAGACAATCAGGGTTAGATAAAGATGGTGAGTTTTCTTATGAAAATTTAGTTTTTAAATATTTGAGAAGGTCTGGTCATATTGGTAACCTTTTTGATGAAAAAACAAAAATTAAAGACAAAGAATTGTCGATAGAGACTAAAATTGAAGAAAATCATAAATAATTGAGTGGAAACGTATATTTATAAAGAAAAAATTAAATGGCCTTAGTAACATATCTTATACAACCTTGTACTGGTGGAGGACCAGCGATAAATGTTGATTTTAATACTAGTGTTAGTTCACCAGTTGTTGGTGGAAACTATTTTTTAAGATTTACAGGAGCAACCGCTGAAGGTTGTTATGAGATTTTGGATACTGCTGAAATTGGAGACGGGACTGATTTAGTAAGTTACATGTCTTCAAATTATGGAGACTGTGTTACTTGTTTAGCGGTTGTAACTCCAACACCAACAGTCACAACAACTCCAACCAAAACACCAACAGTCACAACAACTCCAACCAAAACACCAACACCAAGTGTAACAACAACTCAAACAAAAACTCCAACTCAAACACCAACAAATACTGCAACACAAACTCAAACACCAACAAATACTTTAACTAAAACACCAACTAACACACCAAGCGTATCTCCAACTAAAACTCCAACACCAAGCGTAACTACAACACAAACGAGAACACCAAACGTAACCCCAACTAAAACACCAACACCAAGCGTAACTACAACACAAACGGGAACAGCGGGAGTAACACCAACACCAACTGTTACAAAAACTCAAACTCCAACTCAAACAGGAACACCAAATCCAACTCCGACAACAACACCAACACCAACTCCTACTTCATTCTATAGTGGTATTTCAGTAAATGAATTTTATGAATATACTGCAGAAATGTTAGGTTCATTTAGTGGAGGAACATTATCTTCAGGCACAACAGTACCTTACGCATTATACGTTTCAGATACAAATAATGGAGAGACAATACAGGTAGTTCAATTAAACGCAATCTCTTTAGGAGGACAATACGGGTTAAATAATTAAAACAAATCAATACTAATAATATGGCAGACTTAAAACCAATAGGAAGTGAAAAACTTCAAGGTCAAGATAAGATAAAAAGAATTATGGAAATCGCTCGTTTTAACGAAGTTATTCCAAATAATCTTAACGAAACATCTCGTTCAGAATATTCTATTAATCTTGTAGATGGTAATCAATACCAAATCGTTAAAGAAAAGATGGGTTACATCATTAAGAAAAATATTACAGAATCTGTAACTGATTATATTGAGCCAATGAAAAATAGAAAATACTATTCTTCATATTCTCAAGCTTTAAAGAGATTAAATCTATTAACTAAAGAAGTTAACAGAATTAACGAACATGAAGAAGAAACTTCATTGTTTGGTGAACAAAAAAAATTCACTTTAAAACTACCACAAGCGGCTCCGGCACCAGCTCCTGAAGTTGCTGCGGCTCCGCCAGCAGAACCACCAGCGGTTCCATCACCAGAATTACCTCCATCACCTGATATGGGTGCTGATATGGGTGCTGATATGGGTGCTGATATGGGTGCTGATATGGGTGCTGATATGGGAATGGAACAAGGTGGTGAAGATATGAATGTTGACGTGGATGCAGAAATGGGTGGTGAAGATATGGACGTTGATATGAATGCAGAAATGGGTGGAGGTCAAGAAGACCAAGTTACTTTCAAAACAATTCAAAAATTAACAGGTAAGTTAACTCAAAAAATTAGAGTATTGGATAATGAAGAAGGAATGACTTCTGAAAATATCAAATATGTTATTAATATGGTTTTATCTTCTTTAGAATTAACTAATTTGTCTGAAGAAGATAAAGAAGATATCTTATCTAAATTTGAAGAAGACACTGAAAACTTAGAAGGTGATGATATGGGTGGAGAAGATTTTACTGACGATACTGAAGTTGAAGATATTCAAGCTGATATGGATGTTCCAGTTGAAGGTGGAGAAGATATGACAGGAATGGAACCAGGTAACGGAGCAATCATGGATAGTATCTTTAAAGAATCTAAAGTTGATAAAGTAATTTCAAAGTATTTTGAAATAACAAAACAAGAGATTAGAGAATCTGCAGAAAGAAGAGCGGATAAAAAATTAAGAATTAAATCTAAAGTTAATAAATCAATGAATTCAGTTGTTAAAATGACTGAAACAATTGAACAAGAATTAGCTGCTAAGAAATTTTTAGAAGAAAATTATAACTACACTTTTATTGGAAAAACAAACAAGAAAAACTTGGTGTTTGAAAATAAAGGTCAACAAAAGAAAATTTCACCAGAGGGATTAGTACTATGAGTCATTTAATCTACGTAAACGGTTTAGGACCCAATTATAAAGGGGACAATCTTTACGAGTTTATTTTCTCTGATGAAAAAGATATTTGGGGTGAGTCTTGGGAAAGTAAACCGTGTAACGGTTATCCAGCTCCACCTGAATTAAAATATATTAAGAAGGTTGGAGTTCTGAGAAATACTGATATAAAATTGGAATTGATTCAGAACTCCGATTTTTTTTGTATGATAGATGCATTGGATGATGTGGTTGCGTTATCGTGGGAAGCCGAAGATGAAAACATAAAGACAAGATTGGTCTTTAAGTTTGGAGAAACTGAAGAAGAAATAAAAAACAAACTCTATGAAAGAGATTTGATATTAGAATTTGAAAAGAAATTAGTATATGAAAATTAGTAAAAAAGCCCTTCAACTTATTGATAAAGGAATGACAGCAAAAACTGTTTCTAAATTAACTGAATCACAAGTTGATACCTTACATAGTAAATTATTTTTATCTGAACAAGTTGAAGAAATGCCATCCAAAAAGAGTTATAAAGTTGGACAAGAAGGTGGAAATTTACCGCCATCACCAAAAGGATATAACGTAAAGAAAACACCAACAGGTGATGTTATTGCAACTCCAAATGAATCTGAATTAGGTGAAGAGGAAGAAGTAACAATGGACCCAAACAAAGATACTGAAACACAAGACCCACATCAAGTAGGACCTAGTTCTGACGATGGGTTTGGTGATGAAACTGATGGAATGGGTATGTTTGAAAGTGAAAAGAAAAACAAGCCAAACCCATGGTCTATTTGTCATTCTCAAGTAGGACCAAAGAAATCAAGAAAATGGGAAAGATGTGTTAGAGAAGTAAAAAAACAATTGGGGGAAGGAAAAAATCCCGTATCTTTGTTTCTTGAATCTCAAATTATGAATATCGTAGAAAAAAATTTACAACCAAGAATTACTAAAAGTGATTTAGTAAAATATCTAAGCGAAAGTGATAACTTCGCAACAAAACATTTACAAGGTTGGGGGAATTCAAAACCAGCTAAAGTAAAATCTGAAGTAGGTGAACAATCACCAGCAACGGCACCGTCAAAACCAAAGACATCGCCAACAACAAAACCAGGAAAACCTGGTACAAAACCTCAAAGACCACCAAGTCCTTTTAAAAATCCTAACCCTGGAGAAAAAGAATCTCCGAAGGCTAAGAAAGTTTCACCTGAAAAGGCAAAAGATGAGGTTATTGATGTTATTATGCAACTTTTACAAAAATAAGAAAATGGCAAAAAAATTAAAAGAACAGATAGATTACGGTAATAGACCCGAAAGAATGGACCCAAATTTGGAAAGAAAATTGGCAAGTCCTGATAGTTTATATGCTCAAAATCCTGCAATGAGGAAAGGAGCTGCCGATGTACAAAGATTGGTTAGTCAAAGATTTGGTAAAGTTGCCGATAAACTTAAAGAAGTTACAGGAAATCGTAATATCAGTTCTCAACAAGTTCAAGGTATGATTTATAACGAGATGATGGGTAGACTTCAAAATGTTATGAGAATTGAAGCATCTCATAGAGAAGAACTTGAACAATTAGCTGTTGAGGCTTGTTTGGAAGAACAACAAGTACCTGAAGGAGTATATCAAATTGAGCCTCATTTAGGGGAACAACCTGATACTTCAGATTTCAGATATCAACCAGAAGAACCTAAAGATGATGAAGAAGAGGAAGAGAAAAAAGATAAATTAGAAATTCCATCTTTTGATGTTGAAGATTTAACTGACGAAGAAGAATTAGAATTAGAGAAACATAAAAGAAATATTATAAATGCCTTAATTCAAGGAGCAGCAAAAAAGGGACACTACCTTTTCCAAAAGCCTGAGGTTAAAGCTAAATTAGACGAAATAGACCCATCTCTTTATAGAGATTATTTAGGTATAATGGCAATCAATGATTTCATGTATTTTACTATGGAACAAATGATTGAGATGATGAGTCAAACAGGTCAAGGTGTTGCGGGTAAAGTATCGTTAGAAGATGCTGATGAAGATGATGAAGAAGAAGGTGAAGAAGGTGGAGAAGAGAATGGTGAACAACCCGACACAAAAATTGTTGCAGTAGGAATGATATTCCCTATTTTATGTCATGAAATTATCAAAGGGTTAGAAGAAGCTAAAGGAAGACACGGACACTCACAAAATAAAAGTATTAGAGATAAAGTAAGAGGTGCTGTAGATGTATTATCTAACGAACCAATGCAATTAAGGATAGGACCTGAAATTGTGGAAAAACTTAGAAACGCTCTACCAGATTCAATGTTTGATGATTCAAACAAGGGTCTAATAAACTGGTTCCATATCTTGTTATACCAAATACCTGCTCAAGAATTCTTGGAAATCATAGGAAACGCCATCTCTGAAGATGCGTCTAAAGTAAGAAAAGCAACTACAAGATTTGAAGAAATCATGAAAGAAGCTCAAACTATGAAGGGCGAATTTGAAGATTATCAGGAAGAAGAAGGAATTGATTCTGAAGATGATGAGGATGACGGACTCGATGATTTTTTCAGTAGTATGGGGATATCAAGACCCAAATAATAATTTGTGACTAAAGAACAATTAATTATAGAAGTAACGAAGTGTATGAGGAACACACCTTATGCACTTCGTACTTATTTACAGACATACGATAATACCGTATCAAAATACGTTCCATTAGATTTATTTCCTGACCAAGTAAGATTAATTGAAGATTACGATAGCCACAATGAAAACATTGCGTTGAAATATCGTCAGGCGGGTGTATCAACAGTTACCGCTGCATGGGCATCAAAAAAGTTAGTTTTTGCCAAAAAACAAAAACCAGAAAAAATTCTAATTATTGCCAATAAGTTAGATACCTCTGTGGAGATGGCTAACAAAATTAGAAGTTTTACAGAACAATGGCCATCATGGGTTGGTGTTGGATTTTCACCTGATAAAAACGCACAAAGACACTTTAAACTTACTAATGACTGTGAAGTTAAAGCGGTTGCAACATCAAAGGATGCCTTGAGAGGTTATACCCCAACTATCCTTATTTTTGATGAGGCGGCGTTTATCGAGGCTGATGGAGATTTTTGGTCTGCCTGTATGGCCTCACTATCTACGGGTGGTAAGGTTATTGTTGTATCTACACCAAACGGATACGACGCAATTTATTATGAGATTTATGACCAAGCGTTAAGAAATATGAATGATTTCAAAATTTCTGAAATGTATTGGCATCGTGACCCAAGATATACAAAAGATTTGTATATGGTTAAAACAAATGATTTAGTCCACTTTTTATTGAATAGAGAAGATTACCCAAAGGATATTGTGGTTGATTTATCAATTGAAAATCCATATGAAAGAGACCACTCAATAGTAACGTCATATATTGACCAAGGATATAAACCATGTTCGGCTTGGTTTGAGGGGATGGTTAAAAAATTGAAGTTTGATAGAAGAAAAGTAGCTCAGGAGTTGGAATGTAACTTCTTGGGTTCGGGTGATAACGTATTTGATTCTGAATTAATGCAGAACATCTCCAAAAACCAATTAAGAGAACCATTAGCCAAAATGATGGGTGGTTCTTTGTGGATTTTTAAAGAACCTGAGAACGGTCACAAGTATGTTATGGGTGTAGACGTATCCAGAGGTGATTCTGAGGACTTTAGTTGTATTCAGATAATCGACTTCGATACAAGGGAACAAGTCCTTGAATATGTCGGAAAAGTCCCACCAGACATTACTGCAGAGATTGCCTACAAGTGGGGAAGTATGTATAACGCATATTGTGTTGTGGATTTAACAGGAGGTATGGGTGTTGCAACGGCAAGAAAAATGCAAGAGTTGGGATATCAAGGTGGTATGTATGTTGATAATGTTGATACAAGTAACAAGTGGAAATACGACCCTAAGTTAAATGAAAAAATACCTGGTATTAATTTTAACAATAAGAGAGTGCAAATAATTGCATCATTAGAGGAAGCCGTAAGACATGATTTTAAAATTTATTCACATAGATTGTATAATGAAATGAATACTTTCATTTACGTTAACGGTAGACCTGACCACCAAAAAAATCATCACGATGACTGTATTATGGGAATTTCTATGGCAATTTATGTCGCAGAAAAATCTTTTCAATCTTTAACTAAAGTTGTTAATCATACAAAGGCAATGTTAAATTCATGGGCAACAACCGTAACAGAGAATAAAAATTCTTCTGAATTCTTTAATCCTATGGTACCTCAAATGGGAAGGGATAGTCGACAATATAATTCGGGTCCGACTAAAAAAGACTATGAGACATATGGATGGCTATTTGGTACCAGATAACTATTTATATTATTAAAGAAACGAGTTAAAATTATACCATGAGTGAACAAAATCTGACCGTTTGGCAACGTTTATCCAAAACGTTTGGTCCAAATTCTTTGCTGAATCAAGATTATCCTACTTTCAAATTTGATAAGAAGGAGTTGTTGCGTACTCCAAGTCGTGATGAATACGAGAAGGAAAAATTACAAGCACAACAAACATTTTATTTATCAGGTCAATGGGCAAAGGTTGAGAATAACATGTATTCTCAATCGATGTATTATGAGCCAACAAGACTTTCAGCACAGTATGATTATGAATCAATGGAGTATACTCCTGAGATTTCAGCGGCATTAGACATATATTCAGAAGAATCTACAACAACAAATGAAGATGGTTTTATTTTACAAATTTATTCAGAGTCAAAACGTATCAAATCTGTATTGGCGGATTTATTCAATAATTCGTTGGATATAAACACTAACTTACCAATGTGGACAAGAAATACTTGTAAATACGGTGATAACTTTGTGTATTTAAAACTTGACCCTGAAAAAGGTATTGTTGGAGTACAACAGTTACCGACAATTGAAATTGAAAGACATGAAGCAGGTGCGGGCGCTAAAATTACAGTTAACGTTGAAAAACCTGAAAAACCAAAAGCCTTAGAATTTACTTGGAAGAATAAGAACATGACATTCCAATCATGGGAGATTGCTCACTTTAGATTATTAGGTGATGACAGGAAGCTCCCTTATGGTACTTCGATGTTAGAAAAGGCAAGAAGAATTTGGAAACAACTTTTACTTTCTGAAGATGCGATGTTGATTTATCGTACGTCAAGAGCACCTGAAAGAAGAATGTTTAAAGTGTTTGTTGGAAACATGAATGATGACGATGTTGAAGCATATGTACAACGTGTTGCCAATAAATTCAAGAGAGAACAAATTGTTGATAGTAAGACAGGTAATGTAGATATGAGATTCAACCAAATGGCAGTTGACCAAGATTATTTCATACCTGTAAGAGACCCAGCAGCTCCTGACCCAATTACAACTTTACCTGGTGCCACAAACTTATCTGAGATTGCCGATATTGAATATATTCAAAAGAAATTATTAACGGCTCTTCGTGTACCTAAGGCTTTCTTAGGATTTGAAGAGGTAGTTGGTGATGGTAAAAATTTATCATTACAAGATATTAGATTTGCTCGCACGATTAATAGAATCCAAAAGAGCATGATTCAAGAATTGAATAAGATTGCAATCGTTCACTTATTCTTATTGGGTTTTGAAGACGAACTATCGAATTTTACATTAGGTTTAACTAACCCATCTACTCAAGCTGATTTGTTGAAGATTGATGTATGGAAAGAAAAAGTTCTTCTTTATAAAGATTTAGTTGCTGACCCAGGAAATGGTATTCAAGCAACTTCATCTACATGGGCGAAAAAACATATTTTTGGATGGTCTGATGAAGAAATTAGATTGGATTTACAACAACAAAGAATTGAAAGAGCTGTGGGTGAAGAACTTAAAGCAACTCCAACAGTCATTACAAAAACAGGAATATTTGATAACATAGACAAACTATATGGTTCTACCACAGGAGGAACTGCCAGTGCGTCAACGGCTACTCCACCACCAGCACCAGGAGGTGATTTAGGAGGAGGTGACTTAGGTGCAATGGCACCACCAGCAGACGCAGGTGCTCCACCAGCGGATGCAGGGGCTCCACCAGAAGCGGCAGTAACACCTGAATCAAGAATGAATAATTTAAACATTTTAGTTGAAAATAATCTTATTGAGGGGACACTATTTTTGGATTTAGGACAAGGACAAGAATCTTTAGGAGAAATTTCAAAAGAATTAGATAACTTATTAAATTCGTAGTATTTATACTAAAACCACCAACAATGACATTCGGGCAAGTAAAATCCATAATCGAGAACAGCTTAATTGAATCCTATAAGAACGAAAGGGAATTCAAACAATCATTAAGAGAATTCAAACATAATGTTTTGAGTAATAAAACTATGTCTAAAGTTTATTCTTTATATGACCAATTAAGTACTCCTCAAGGATTGTCGGAATCTGATGCCAAAGATTATTTAGAAGAAGGTGTTAATCTTATTCAAAGATTATTAGGTGGAATTAAACTTCCTAAAACAATTTCAGAATCAGTTAATGAATATTCTGACATTGATACTTTAGTTTATTTAAATAAAGTTAGCTTATCTGAAAGAGTTTCTGCGAAGAAAAACATTGTGAAAGTTTTAACTTCTGAAAAGAAAACAGTTAAAGAATCTATTAATATTCCAATTAAATCAATGGTTAATATTGCCAATCAAACATTAAGAAACTATATTGAGAATTTAGGTGAGAATGAGAAAAAAGAATTTTTCCAAATTATTTCTGAAGACACGAAAACTTTGGAAACAAAATTTGAAACAATTAGAGAAAGTACTATCAATAAATTAAATACTATTTTAGAAAACGAACAGGAGTTTGAAGTAAAAACAAAAATATCTGAAACAATAGATAGAATTAAAAACGAAAAGTTTGACCAACTTAATTTCTTAAAGTTGAAGAACTTAGAAAACTCAATTTAATTTTTTTCTTTGAATATATTTCGCTTTTAAAATTTCGGTTCTCTTTTGAACCGATTTTTTTTTGAACTCTTTTCTATCAAACAAAATTTGATTTTGTTTGGTCTTAATGACTTTAGATTTTAATGTCTTGAGAGATTTATCAATGTTCTCTCCATTTTTAATTTCAACTATTAACATACTATAAAATATCTACTTTTTTCCAAAAATTTTGACTATCGGATTTATATCTCTTATTTTTATAATAAATAAACCGAATAATATGAAAATTAATGAAAAAAGGCAAAAGTGTAAAGTTGAATCTTTATAATCCTATCAAATCAAGTTACGGGACCGTAGATTCAAAAAACTTAAAATCTGTCTACATAAACATACAATCATGGGTAACACCAAAATTTGAACACGACAATTGGAATAGAGTTGTTTGTAATTTAAGTAGAGAAATAAAGCACTCCGTCTATAATTCAATAACAACAGAAATTTTTCAAGAAAAAAGTATAGTAGATTTAGATTTACGTACAAGTGGAATATCCCACGGAAAAAAATCATTTTTTAACTTAGAAGTTAATCTTTACACAAACATAGAATTAGATTTTAAATCGTATGAAATTAAAGAATCAATTAAAAAAATCGTAAAAACCATCTTTAAAAATAATATTATTGAAAACAAATATTTTGACTTTTCAACCTCAAAAAAAGAAACAAATCAATAAACTATCTATTATTGGATATTTATTTTAAAACCCTTGATGAAAAATCTTAGAATATTAGAAGCAAGTGAGCTTGGACACGGTATCTTGGTCGAAATGGATGCAGGATATGTTTCTCCTAAAGACATACATAACGCACATGTTTTACAGGAATCCGCAAAAATGGATTGGAAAAATCCTTTTGAATTTTATGCGGTTCTTCAAAAATATGATACTCCAAATAGAAACGGTAGATTTTACCCTAAAAGAATATTAGAAAGAGAAGCAGAAAATTATAGGAAAACAATCGCTAAGGGTTTATCTACTTCAGAGTTAAATCATCCTGAATCTTCTCTTATTGATTTAGATAGAGTTTCACATATCATAACTGAAATTTGGTGGGACAAGAATATCTTAATGGGAAAACTTAAATTATTAACATCGCCAGGATTTCATGAAAGCGGTATTGTTTCAACAAAAGGAGACATTGCAGCTAACTTAATGAGACAAGGTGTTACTATGGGTGTTTCTTCGAGAGGGGTTGGCTCATTAAAAAAGGTTGGAGAGAGAAACGAAGTTCAAGATGATTTTGAATTAATTTGTTTTGACTTAGTTTCATCACCATCTACACCAGGAGCTTATTTATTTTCAAATCCTGAAGACAGAAACAAATATGAAGAAAATTTAGATGAAGAAAGAAATCATAAAGATTCAAATCAGTTTGCTGAGAAATCAGTTGACTTAATGAGAAAATTAAACGATTTTTTAGGAAAATAATTAAACATGGACGAAAAGTATTTTGTAGCAAAAATTCAGTACGATTTACCTGATGAGAATTCAGGAAAGATTAAAAAAATCAGAGAAGAGAAACTTGTTAAAGGTTTTTCGGTAACAGATGTTGAGGCAAAAGTTACAACGAAGTACGAAGGATTCACACACGATTGGAGAATAACTTCGGTATCTGAAAGTAAAATCGATGAAGTAATTGAAAAGTAATTTAATAAAAGTGGTCAAATGACCACTTTTTTTATTTGGTAGATATTTATCAAATAAAATATTATGAACTTTCAAGTAACATTTTCTGCAGGCACTGGTCCTGTTAATACAAGTTTAAAAATAATTAACGCATCGTCATGGTCAACTTGTTTGGCCTATTGTGAAGGGACGGGCGTAGATATTAGTCAGATATGGTATTTGGCGAACACAGAAGTTGTAGTTAACGATGAAACAACAACAAATTGTTTCCAAGTCACATTAAAATCTACTACAACACAATTACAAAATACTTATATGGTTTTTGATACAAGTTATGATACATTACAAACTTGGATTGCAGCTCAAACAAATAAAACTGTTATAGTTATTAGTTTACAACAAAAAACTTACGTGGTAGTTTAATAAAAACTACTTTTTTTAGTTTTGACACTATTTATTAGTTAAATTAAATAATTTTTAATGCAAGAAAATAAATCATTAGTACAAGAGGCGCTTATTCAAATGAGAAATGTTGAAGAAGCTATCGCCGAAAATGCAAAAGGAATACTTCATTCTACAATGAAAGAAGAAATCAATCAATTAGTAAAAGAATCTCTTTCTGAACAAGACGAGGTTGATTTAGATGCAGACATAGAAGACGACGAAGACACAGATGATGTGGAAATGGACGTTGATATGGATGTTGATAACGACACAGAAGAAATGGATATGGATGTTGATACAGACATGGACATGGACTCTGAGGACGAAAGTCCTATAGATTTGACTGACGCATCTGACGAAGAAATTCTTAAAGTGTTCAAGGCTATGGGTGAAGAAGACGGAATCATCGTTAAAAAAGATGGTGAAGACATTCACTTAACAGACAACGACGCTGATACAGAATACTTAGTAAAGCTTGGTGAGTCTGAAGAAGATGAAATAAACATGAACGAAACAGACGAAATTATGAACCCAACAGAAACAGACGAGTCAGTACAAGATGTAATTGACGCAATTTTCTCTAAAAACGGAGACACATCAGAAGTAGACATCGAAGATGTTGAATCAGATGATGATGAAGTTGTTTACGAAATCCATTTAGACGATGAGTCTGATGAAGATGACGAAGAAATGATGGAATCTGATGATGAAGACGAAATGTTTGAACAAGATGATGAAGACGAAATGTTTGAACAAGATGATGAAGACGAAATGTTTGAACAAGATGACGAAGATGAAATGTTTGAACAAGACGACGAAGATGAAATGATGGAATCTGATGATGAAGACGAAATGATGGAATCTGATGATGAAGACGAAATGTTTGAACAAGACGACGAAGATGAGGAAGACGACGAAGATGAGGAAGAATCTATTGACGAAACTTACAACCACAGAAGAGCGGTTAGAGAAGGTAAATCAACAGTTAAACCTAAAGGTGTTGGAATTGGCTCAGGACCTAAATTTACTTACAAAAGTAAAGCTGCTGGTGGATTTAAAGAGGACAAAAAAGAAGGTCCTAAATCAGTGGGTACTGGTAAAGCAAAATTCGAATATAAGAAAGGTGCTAACATGGAAGGAAAATCTAAAGTTGTTAAAGCTGAAACGAAAGAAGGTTATGGTTCTAAAAAACATGAATTCAAACGTAAAAAAGTTGATGGCGTAGAAAAGAAAGCTGGCACAAAAGATGGTCACTATAAAGACTACGAAAAAACAGAAACTAAAGAAGCTGCAAGAACTTATGGTAATGGTTCAAAAGAAGGTAGAGGTTTAAGAAAAGGAATAACTAACAACAGAAATTACGTTTATAGTAACAGTGGTGTTAAAGTAGAATCTACACAAGCAGAAGTTAGTATGTTGAGAGAAAAGAACGAAGAATATAGAAAAGCGTTAAATGTTTTCAGAGAAAAACTAAATGAAGTTGCTATATTCAATTCAAACTTAGCTTACGCTACAAGATTGTTCACAGAACATTCAACAACTAAAAAAGAAAAAATAAATATCCTTAGAAGATTTGACGGAGTTGAAACTTTAAAAGAATCAAAGAGTCTTTATAAGTCAATCAAAGACGAATTATCTACA
>Ga0209296_1001526_pt1 | contig 17651 bp, 30 predicted proteins | sample S_130206_EF_Meta_FD_187319 | JGI IMG/M metagenome (GOLD analysis project Ga0209296, IMG submission 187319) | Freshwater microbial communities from Lake Simoncouche, Canada to study carbon cycling - S_130206_EF_MetaG (SPAdes) (version 2) | ecosystem: Environmental > Aquatic > Freshwater > Lake ...
ATCCCGTTGTCTTTCAAGGTAGCTTATAGACCGCTGTAATTCTTGTGTATCGACTGACGGTATATCAGCTTTAACCTCTTGTTTTGATTGTACTTTAGATTGCTTAACTTTTGCAACAGGATCAATTTGATCCCTAAATGCTTGTCTGCGTGATGCGTTAGCGTCTTTGGTGGCTTGCTCTAGCTTGCGTTGGCGATCAGCAATCTTTTGCTGTAACTTCTTGATCCGTTTGAGTTCTTCGTAAGTCCATGAAGCATCATCACCACCAGCAAGGTTTGAAGTTGGCGTTGGCGGTACTCCGCTAACTTGGAAAGCATTGTTTTGAAACGCATTAGCCTGAAAAGCCGTTGAAAACATTACACAATAACCCAAGTGCTACCAGTTGGTACTGTGACTGTAAATCCTGTATCAATAGTGATTGGCCCTGCACTCATGGCGTTATTGCCAGTACCAATGGTGTAGTTAGCACTAATGGTGGCTGAGTTTTCGTATAGTCCTAATGTAGTAATGTTGCTTCCAGCAGGTGTAGCCCAAGCACCATCGCCACGCCAAAAGGTTGTAGCTGATGCAGAAGTACCGCTATTTAGGTTAGTTACAGGCAGGTTTCCAGTTACTTGTGTTGCCAAGCTAACATTGGCTAAAGTACCGCCAAGCGTTAAATTACCGCTAGAAGTAACCGTACCAGTTAAGGTAATGCCGTTTACTGTTCCTGTGCCACCTACGCTAGTGACTGTTCCTGAACCTTTGTTGTTAAAGGTAGTCCAATCGGTAGATGTTAAGTAACCATTTACAGCAGTAGTTGCGGCTGGCATGGATATAGCTGGGGTATTACCACCGCTAGATACAACAGGGGCAGTTCCAGTTACGCTAGTTACCGTGCCACCGCTAGACGGGCTTGTATTAGTAATCGTGAAATTAGGGTATGTACCGCTAGTAGATATTCCTGTACCAGCAGTTAAAGCTACAGTTTGGTCAGGGGCGGTGTTGGTTACGGTAAAGCTAGGGTAAGTTCCGCTAGTGCTTATGCCCGTTCCAGCAGTTAAAACAACGGTTTGGTCGGGGGCAGTATTGGTAATAGTCAATGTACCGCTTGTAGTAATTGGGCTACCACTTACGCTAATTCCTGTACCTGCTGTGGCGGCTACGCTAGTGACTGTTCCCGTTGTTGGTGTAGTCCAAGTAGGCGTATTGCCTGTACCTGCGGAAGTTAAGACCTGACCAGCCGTACCTTGTGCCGCATCAAAGCTAAGTGTGCCAGTAACGCTTAAATCTACAACGCTTGCATTTCTAGGGGTTGTAGCCCCGATAGTCATATTGTTGATTGTTCCTACATTAGTAGGTGCAATTTCAATAGAGCCTGTGCCAGTAGGCTTCATGTGTACATGACCAGTACCCGTAGGACTAATGTCAATTTGTGCGTTTGTGCCGTTAATATTGGTAGAAACATTAATTGACGCATTATCACCACCACCAGCACCCATGCTAATTTGGGTTGTACCTGCAGAGTTTTTAAGTGCTAATCCAGCAGAATTTGTGGCTTGAACTGTTGGTGTTGTAAGGCTGGTTAAAGTTGCTGTGCCACCTGTAATTGCTACAGAATTAGCGTTTTGTGTTGACATAGTGCCAAAGCCACTAATGTCTGTATTAGTTAAAACGACTGTACCTGTATAACCGTTTACGCTTGTTACCGCATCGGTGTTATCTACTTTTTGCCAAACCGTGCCATTAAAAATAGCCCAATCGCCCACATTCCAAGTAGTAATGCCATCAAGATTAGTAGAGCCAGCCACGCTGACAACATAGTAATAACCCTTAGTACCAACGCCATTAGAAAGCGTAGGCGTGTTTGTGCTGGCATTCCATGTACCTTGATAACTTACCCCACCTTGAATACTGGCAGGGATTTGTGATAGCGGTACTGTTCCACCAGCATCTAGCGTAGCTACGCCAAGTGCGGCCGCTTTTTCTGTTGTTGGTATATACCCTGCTACCGTTGTTCCTGTAAGTGAACCGCCTGTAATAGCGACAGCATTGGCATTTTGGGTAGACATTGTGCCTAGCCCAGTAATGTCCGTACTTGGTACGGTTGCACTAGCTGTCATATTGGCTGTGCCGTTGCCCTTAACATAACCAGTTAATGTAGCCGCACCTGTACCGCCATTAGCTACAGGCACAGTTCCCGTTAGCGTATGGTCAGCATTCCAATCTGACGGTTGAACTAGGGTTGTATCCCCAGCATCAGGAATTGCTGAAGTCTTACTATGCTTGACTGTTATAGCCATTATTGAACCCCGATGATTTTACCGTCTTGTCCCCGTACCACTTGTTTAGGTCTATTGTGGTTTTCGTTAATGGTATTTACCAAGTCAGATAAGGCTAGGGTCATTTGTTGGTTACTTTGTCCAATGGCATCGGCAATTGGTTGTAATGGGTGTTCCATCGACTTAGCCATGTCTTGCTCTGTCATGTAGGCTTGCTCACCAGTAGATTCATCAGCACCAATACGGGCAACTTCAATCTTAGCCCCGTTGTTAATGTGTGCTAACAAGACCTGAGTATTACGCTCGGTGTTCATCTTCATCTGAGCAACCTTAATCTCCATCTCACGATCCATCATGTTCCGCTGTTCTTCTAGCTGGAATTTAAGCTGATTCTCTTGGGCTTGGTACTCTTGTTTAGCCTTCTCAAGTTCCATCTGCATCTGCATCTTCTGTTGGTCAATCTGCAATTGCATCTGCATTTCAGCCTGTTTAGCCTGAATCTTTGATTGCTCAATTTGCATAGTCATCTGCATCTTTTGTTCTTCAGGGCTAGGTGGCTTAGGTTGACCTTCCATTTGCTTGGCTTGCTGACGGAACTTATCGGCTGTTTCATCAATCAGACCCTCTAGACCTTTACCAGCTTTAAACGCAGTTACGCCAAACTTAAGCATCTCCATCATCATCGGAGTGATCTCAGGGGTAGCTTGTGCGGCAGGAATAGCTTGTTGTAAAAAGCCACCCATTGCTTGCAAGAACTCCATGCGGTCTTGCTTTTCTTGTTGCTCATCCTGATAAATCATGGAATCTGTAGTCACTTCAATACGGAAGTTCTTAGCAGGTTCGTTCTTTAACAGTTGTAAGGCTTGCGGTATAAACTGTTGATCTTGCTGTGATAATTGCATTGCACCGCTGATCTTAACAATCGTGTCATCGGTAAAATGGTTGCAAATAATCTGTGCCTTGATCTGCAACAGGGCAGTAGCAAAGTTCACTACATCGTGTTGCATAGTCTTTAAACGCCCTGAAGCGTTGTTTGACTTAATAATCTGAGCACCAAGAGTTTCGTTAGGATCGGTCTGACCACGCTGAATATCAGCAATGCCCATGATCTCGTAGATCTGGCCCTTAACCTGCTCCATAGCCTGATAAGCCATGTTTAAACCTTCGGCAATTGGCTTTATGTCTACAAGGTTAATAGCCCCGACAAGTCCACCCTTCTCACTAAACGCACCGTAGTTCTTAACTGGCAATAGGGAATTGTTCTCACCTTCTGTAAACAGACGGGCAAGGGATGGCTCAGAAGCGTCATATACGCCCCGTACTTTAAGTGCTTGAATGAATCCATCAATGCGATCTGCCAGCGTGTCTAGCTGTCTTGCTTGGTCTTGGTATAGAACAAAGTCAGGTACAGGAATTAAGCTGTCAGTTGTAAGGGTTGAGAACATGGGTTTTGGGCAAGGCCAAAAGTTCTCAAGTTTTAGCGGATCAGCACGGGTATCAAGAATTTTACCCATTGACTTGTTAAGCCAAATCACTTCACCGCTTGTTTTATCCCAAATCTCATAGACTACAGCTTCAGATGAACCTTCGCCCATCTTTTCGTTAAAGGTTCTAGATGTTTCAGGTTTGGTGTCTAACGGAATCTTACCGCCAAGTTCTTCACCAAAGCGTTCGACAAGGGCAGGTCTACCCATGTAAACCTTACGCCATACTGCGGTAACTTCTTCCCATGTACGGGCAACGGTTAAACCAAAGTCACGCCAATGAACATAATCTACTGGAGCACACTCGTACTCAATGCGTTCCTGATCTTCTTTGTATATGCCGCCTTCGGTTTCAGCTTCGTCAATGTCCTCAGTAACCTGAAAGCCATCATCAGGAGCACCTTCACCTTCACCGCCTTCTTGACCAACAATATGTGGCTCATAACGAACCCAAGCTGTTCCACGACCACCAAGTAAACGGTCTTGAACTGACTGTTTCATGGCACTAGCGTAGTCACCATAATGCTCAATTTCGTACTCTAATGCCCGTTCAAGCATCATTGACGCTACACGACCTATTGGGTCATTGTCCCTGAACCTGCGTGAAACATCAGGGCGTGGAAGTCTTGCAAATACCGCTGGGGTGATGGTCTGAACATTAGACCAAAGGATATTAAACTTAGCATTGGGATTGTTGCGACTGCGTTGGTCATCACGATAACGCTTAACAATCTTATCTGCTCGACCTTCCCATTCCTTAAATGTACGCTCGTACTGGGCGATGCAGTTGTACCAATCTTCGTATGTATGATCCATCTTTATATCCTGCGGTGTGTAATTTTAGGGGTTTCTTTCCACATCTCGTTCAGCGTGACATCCGTTTGCCCGACATGAAGTCCTTTAATTCTTGAATCTTTAAGGATAGGGCTGTCCTCATCTTTCCATACAATGCTGAGATAGCGGAACGCATCGGCAGAGTGGCTTGTCCAATCGTGTTTTGGGCGATCCCTAAATACTTTCTTATCATCATCCCACTCTCGTTGATATTGTCGTAAACACTCAATGCCTTCTTCGCATCTATTATCAAACCAAGTGCGAGTTAATGCAAGTCGTGTTGCTTGTATTCCATCCTGTAATGACAGGTTTGGAACAATTTTTAGATGTTTTATGTCAATTTTTGCAGAAATTTGCTCAATTATGCTCTTACCGCCACTTGCTAGTGTTTTTGCCCGTGCGTCATGTGGCAGGTAATGAAAGCCATACTTGTACCCAAACTCATCTTCTTTTTGTGCAAGTAAACCAACATAATATGGTATGGATTGACCGTTGCTGGAGTGGTGATCTAGTACCCTTATCTCACCGTATACCACCTGAAACCACCATATAGCCGTGCTGTCATTAAATCCTAAATCCCAAGCAGTATGGCAGGGGAACATAGGGTCATAGTCAACGGTAGTAATGCGGTCTAAGTCTGTGATCCTACGCATCTCTTGACCATAAAAAGCACCAAGAATAGCGGCTTCAAATGAGCATAGGAACTCCTGCTCGTATTGATTGGTTGACATGGATTGCTGGGCATCTAGCAACTCAGCTTTAGGAATCAAGCCTGATTGATCGGCTCTGAGGGTTTTTACATACCAACTAGGATTTTTTTGAGCTTCTGTGTAGATGTCATAAAACGCATTGTGACCCTTTGGTGTACCAATAAATGTGGCCCATGTCTGATAGCCGTTTAAACCGTTTCTGTCAGTCAGCAATGGCCGCACAATCTCGCCCCATAATCTAGGCTTCATGTCTGCATATTCATCCAGCACTACCCCATCTAAGTATAAACCCCGTAAGGCATCAGGGTTATCAGCACCAAATAGCCGAATCTTAGATCCATTGACTAATTCTATCCATAACTCAGATTGATTAGCTTTGACTATGGCTGGTTCTGCATATTTAAGCAAATAATCCCAAGCGATGTTCTTAGCTTGTGCGTAAAAAGGTGCAATATAAGCGTACCTGCTATCAGGTTTGTTTTCCATAATAGCCCTACGAATTGTGTCGCAGATCGTAGCCACCGTTTTCCCTGCCCTACGATGACAGGTTAATACAGCCCAGCGTTCAGTTCTGTAATGAAAGTCTAAGAACGCATCCCTAGCTTTATACGGGTATTCGTACTTCTTGACTAACTCTTTCAATCTAGGAACTTGTGTTCGTGGATGATTTTGACAGGCTGATCTTCGTCACCTGAGTGCTCTGTACGAGCTAACTTAGGCAAATGGTATTCCATGACGCTCTGCAACATACCAAAAGCCTTTTCAGGATTAGGTAGAACTATGAATTTATCGTCATCGTTTTTAACGCCAATAGCGACCTGTTCTAGCCACTCTTGCATCTTGTAGGCGTTACCCTCTACGAACTGTGCTATCGCTTCCCTAGCCATTGCTGTGGACTTATTAGGGCTACCTTTAGGTCTACCCTTCGGATTATTAGTTTGTTGTTTAATACTCATACCTTACCCAAGTGGTTGATTAAGATAAGTTAATTGTAGCGTTATTTGTTGCGTTTAACAACTTGGTTCTCAAAGCTGATAATGCCTTCAGGAGTTAGTACGCCTTCGTATCCTGCTTGGTTGCTCATACGCTCATAAGCATTAGTAGCCGCATCTTTATCTATGATGCCTTGATATTGGTTATAGTTTTGGGCGGTTTGTTTTAATCTGTCAGGATCAGCGGCTAAATCATATAGCTTATTCATGTCTGCACTATATTGGTTTGGCCCTAGTCCAGCTTCTTTATCGGCTGGATTGGTATAAAAGTAAGTTCTGTTGCGTAAAGCATCAGCCATCTTTAATCTGTTAGCTTCTGAACCCTTGATGCCGCTACCATACTTGGTGACATCAGTTTGGGCTAAATCAGGCAAATTACTAAAGTGATATCCTGTGGCCGCTGTTGGGTTATTGGGGTTTATATATGGTTTTAAGTAATCAGGCATACCACCTGTGTAACCAACATCAATCATTTCGGGTGGTAATAAAAATGCTTTTTGCTGGGCGTATTGGGTTTGTGCTCCCAATTCTGCTAATTTGGCATCTACGGCCGATGTGTCTTGACCTGCTCTAGCTAAACGCTCTTGCTGTAGCTTTAATGGAATCATCTGTTTTTGGAGATCAGCATTAATACCTGAATAGTTTACAAAGCTGTTTTGACCCCGTGTTTCAGTAGCGGCCGCCATTTTTGCTAGTGGGCTGTAAAGTTGGCTATGAGAACCAAACGCTAATTCTTCACCTTTAGGGCCAAAACTTGCTCCAGTAGGCCCATGTCCGTAATAATCATGTACGGCACGAAATACTTGATTTTCGTTTAACCCTGTATACGGGTCAATTCTGTTAAGTAATTCGTGTGGCTCTCCACCAGCGTAGGTGTACATATGCTTGTTTATTAAAGCATCTTCTAGCATTTGGGGCGATCCAGCATAATTTAAATCGCCTTTATGGTATGACAAATTCATGCCCTGATTCATCATACGATCTAATTGCTGGGCGTTTTCTTTTGCTAATTGTTCATAACTAGCTGGCACTAATTCGTTGTAATTAGAAGCACCTGATTTGCGGATAGCTTCAGGGTAATTGCGTAAATATTGAGCAAACATCTTGGCTTGCAATGTTGGCTCTATACCCTTAACCATTTCTTCATAGGTCTTGGCTATAGGAAATTGTTTTTGTAGCGATGAGGGCGGCATGGCCTTAACCGCTTCTAAATTAAAATTGGGGTTTATTTGTCGTGCAGAAAGTACCGCTGGATTTACTTCAGGGTTAGCAAGGATTTTATCTAACGATGCGGTAATATCTCGTCTGAGATTGGGTATTTCAATGTTTCCTTGTACTGATCTAAGGTCATCGGAACTAAGCCGTGCAGGGTTAAGGTTTGATTTATGTAATCCAACCCTTCTAATATCGCCTGTGTCGAAAAATCCTGTTCCTGTTTCATTCGGTACTCCCTTAGTTTTTTTACCCCTTATTGCCGCTATTGGCAACAAAGATGATGCTATTCCTATTGGTTCGCCTGATTCGTAACCTTCAGCATACTGATAATTAAGCGGATTTAACACCCCACCACTAGCAATGTTTTTAGATGGTACGCCTACTGCTCCAGCGGCAAAACCTGTTTCTTTAGGTAATTGATTTGCACCAAATAACTCTGTAAAGGCTTGCGGATTAGTAATAAAACGCTGTGCTTCTGTTGGCAGATTAATTAAAACATCTGCTTTTTTACGCAAAAGTTCTGCCAGCGTAGGCATTACTTGACTTCTTTATCCAAGTCTTTAAGTTTATTAGCTAATGCGGCTCTACGCTCTAATCTAAGACGCTGTTGTTTCTCTAGCGTGGATTCATGTTCAGGGCGTAGCATTGCATCTTCTTTTTTGTATTTACGGCTCATGTGTTCCATTACATATCCTTCATCTTGTCACGAATCATGTCTTTTCTGTTTTGTGGCTTGGCAGTCTTGGCGGCATCTTTAAAGTCTTGGGCAGATGGTTGGCCTTCAGAAGCCTTTGTAGCCATCTTTTCGCCTGAACCAGCTTTGATTCTTGCTCTTTTGGCGTGGATATTTGCGTATAAACCGTCACCCATTATGCTTTTTCCTCGATGTATTTGGCGTAAGCATCCTCTAGTTTGGCCTTGCGGTCGCCTTTAGCGTATTCACGCTCAACATTGAGTGCAATAGCAAGTGCCTGTTTTTTAGGCTTACCAGCTTTAACTTCAGCTTTGATGTTCTTGCCGACTGATGCGGCTGATCCTGATTTATCTAACGGCATGATTAGGCCTTAAATTTAAGCAAGTAAATGGTTGTGTCGATCTCTTGGGCGATATTGTCGATCAATTGAACGATCTCGGAATCCATTGGTAGGTCTGACCGTGCTTCTTTTACGAAACGCTGTAAGGATTGTAGGTATGCCAGCGGTTCTTTAGGCTGGTGGTAGGTAGCAGGAAATTCGGTAATTTGACCGTAGCAACCAAAGTAGGCTTCAGCCAATTCATCGGTTAATTCAATAATACGCTCGTAAAAGCCACCTAATGCCTTGTGTTTGGCGTAAGACTTGGTAGCCCAATGGAAAAAATGAGTATTAGTCCCCGAATGTAGCATGGTTGCTAGAAATAATGCCATTGACTTTTCCATAAAACGCTCCTTTTAATCTATTTTATAACACTTTTCTAGTAATACCTAGTGCTCTAATTGCGGCATCTACGCTATCTACACGGCTAATTGCACCACCTCTCCACTTACCTAAAAAGTCTAATTGGTCAGGTGTAAACTTAGCTTTGGCATCTCGTTTGATTTCCATTAATACGGTTTCGCCAGCATAACCAACAAGCAGGTCAGGGCAACCGTGCTTCATTGATGCAAGTGACACCACAGTAGCACCAGCTTGTCTTAATGCCGCCACTATCTCCTTGTGGTTTGTATCAATTCGTGCGTATGTCATTGATTTTCAATTAAAATAGATTAGTATTGGCTAACTTTACCATCATAAAGGTTTGACATGAGCAAATCAGCGTGTAGCGAGCAAGAGTTTATAGCATTATTTAAAGAGCATAAATCTCCTACAATTTTAGCTAGGATGCTAAATGTTGACATCAGAAGCATTATGGCACGGAGAAAAAATTTAGAAAGAAAGTACGATATTGTGCTTGAATCTAATGATAATCAGGGCAGACCAAAATTTATAATTCCTGAAAATAAAATAGAGTGTTCTTACGATTTGCCAAACGGGATTGTTTTAATAGGCTCAGACTGCCATTACAACCCTGAATATATTTCTACCGCCCACCGTGCTTTTGTTTATTTTACTGAAACACTAAAGCCAAACATGGTCATCCTGAATGGGGATTTGTTTGATTTTGCACAAATTAGCCAACACAACAGAATTGGGTATCAAAAGCATCCTACGGTTCAACAAGAATTAGAAGAAGTCCAAGCTAGGCTAGGTGACATTGAAGCGGTAAGACCTGCTGGATGTATATTGCACCGCACCATTGGTAATCACGATTTACGCTTTGATGGCAAGCTATCCAATGTCTTGCCCCAGTATGAGGGTGTCAAAGGTATGTGTTTAGCCGATCATTTGTACGGCTGGTCATATAGCTGGTCAGTACGAATTAACAACAATACGATGGTCAAGCACCGTTGGCATAATGGTATTCATGCTGTCTACAACAATATTTTAAAGGGGGGCTTGAGTATGGTGACGGGTCATCTACATTCTTTAAAAGTGACCCCGTGGACTAACTATACTGGTGACCTATACGGTGTTGATACTGGAATGATGGCGGCAGTCAAAGATGAACAGTTTATTTATCACGAAAATGCAAGCGTCAACTGGAGAGCAGGATTTGCTGTTCTTACCTATGTCAACGGTCATTTAATGCCACCTGAGTTGGTGCAGGTCATTAATGAAGATGAGGGGCTAGTGTTTTTTAGGGGTGAATTGTATGAGATTAAATCCTGAAATATTAAGAAACCTGTATGCAAGCCTGTATTGCTGTTATCCATTTACAAAATGGAAAATGCCACTACCTGAAGAAATAGAGTTTATTGTTACTTGCGACCCTGAAACAATGGGTACATACCTTTACGATACTGGTGAGGATTACGAACATACAATTACAATCTCATCGGCTCGATGTGGCCACCTTTACAGCGTCTTAACTACCCTCGCACATGAATGTGTCCATCTTAGTTTTTACCGCCAACAAGGGGCTAAATGGGCTTCTCACGGCAAAGCATTTAGAACTCGTTGCAAGATGGTTGGTGAAGAATTAGGCTTTGATCCGCTAGAACTTTGAAGTATATATTTTGTATATATATAAATACTTATATGTATAAATTGTGCAATATATTATACATTTCGGTGATAGCGGTCTTTGGGGTTAGCAAGCATTGATTTGATAAGCTGATCTATAGTAAACCAATGGGTTTCTCTCATACCTTTATAAGTATAGACAGTAAAACTCATTTAGCCATGATGTACAAACCAATATTGCTAAAGGCGTATCCTGTAAAGGTTATGCCCATACCAGTATGACCTTTTAAAAATTGCATAATTCCAATTCCTAAATATATACAACCAACAAAAGCAATTAGCCAGCTACTCAATTAACTTCTCCGTTTGCTCAAGTAATTCTTCTTCCGTGATGCCGTACTCTCTCTCGAAGCGTTTGCGGCCCATTCCGTGAATACTGGTATTTGATCCTCGATGGTGGTAGGGGCAAAGACCGATAACTGGCGATAGGCTTCTAACACCACCTCGTCTAATGTGATGTAGCTCACATTCCGTGCCTTCGTTGCCTTGATGCCTACATAATGAGCATCCCAATTCAGCAATTTTTCTGTATTTTTGTTTCTCAATCTTACTTGCCATTAATGTGGTCTACGGTCATTTGCTCTAGCTTTTCACCTGATTCTGCAATGTCAACGCTTAATTCCAGCATTTGTGTATAGTCTTTACGGTTTAAAGCATCCTCATACATCTTGCAAAATAGTTTAAGAATTAAAAATTCTTCGGTTAATTTAAGAGTTGTCATTTCAATATCCGATCTTGTGTACGGTTAGATACTTCTAAGGTTTGCCATGTAGCGTGTCTTAGTCTAGCGGCTTCTAGTTCCCACTTTAGCTTTTCAGCGTTTTCAGTAGCCGTACCAATAGAATTACATAGGTCTTGGTATTCTTGGCTGGCGTAGGCTTCACGCTCTTGTGCTCCGATAGCTTGCTCACCTGACTTCTTCATCATAATAGATTTTAGTGAACTTTTAAAAGTTTCTAGCTGGGCTAATTCACCTTTAGCTTGTGCGTACTTACCTGCGTTTTCAAGGATAAAGTCTATACACTTATTGGGGTCTATCTCTCTCATCTTGTTTGCATCCATAAACCTATAGAACCTATTGAGTAACCTAAAAAAGCAACCCCAAGGCCCATATTGTTTCTAAAAAAAGAATCTATTGCTGTAAGAAAATAGATTACGCCAACCGTTGCTACTAACCATGAATTCATTTACCCAATCTTTTCTTTATAAGTTGTTTTATGCGTTCTTCTTTTTCGGGATACTGCTTTAAAAGTCTAACGACTTCAGGCCATCCCCGTCTTTTAGCTACACCGATATACCACCAAGCAAGGTAATCGTCAGAGTTGTTCTTCAAGTTGCTTTATCTTCTGACTAATTCGTGCTCGCCATTGTTGCCAGCCCTCACCAGCGTATGCCTGTACCCCAACTTCTTGGGCTTTAGCTTTAGTTAGTTCTTCGCTGGAATACCAAGGCAACTCAGGCTTCTTGATCTTCTTGACTTCCATGTCTAACTCATCTTCCCAGCGACCTTGATTTAACCAAGTAGCAGGGTGGGGGATATAGTCCTTCTCGGTCTGCTTTAACTTCCAGTATTCAAGATGGTTAGAAAGGGCGTTAAACGCATCTTCTTGTTCATTATGGCTAAGTCTATCCCAAGACTTTTCTGCGGCTCTACGCCCTTGTTTACGGGGATATAGGCTATAAAATTCAGAGAAGTTCATTATCATTTATTAGGTTGTGTACTTTTTGAGATATCTTATAGATATACTCAATGTCGTTAAGAGTGAGTTGACCCATCAATTGCAGTATCTTCATAACCGCAATATCGTTGTCTAAAGTTTGGGGTTTAACTAAAGTTTCGATCATGTTCCCCAACCTGCTCTCTTAATGCCGCACACTCAGCTTCAAGCATCTTGTTTTTTACTTCTAGGTCTGCCAATCTTAGGCTTATTTGATGCAATATTTCCTGTAAATACGGGTTCATCATCTTCTCCTTCAACGAGTTTTTTTGCTCTTTCAATAACGGTCTGAGCAGTTTCGGGTTTAACTTTGTAGACATCAATTGCTTGGGTAATAAGACTGATAAGTCCATGCTGGACAAGGCACTCAAGTCCTGCTTTGTCAAAATCAACTTGAGCGTTGGCAGAGCCATCAGGGTTTTCCTTAATTATCTTTACTTGTATCTTCATTATCTGCAAACTTTAAAATAGGTTTATCCAAAGCAAGTTTAGCTAGTTCTATGTAACGGTCTACCTCTAGCCTGTCCTCGCCACCAATAGCCGCCTTGCTGTGTCCAATCGGCTTGCCCATCGTGTCGTAATACACTTCACGAACCTCAAAGTAATCCTCGTATGGACTACTCATATTTACTAATCGTAAGTTCCAACTCATGATTTCACCCAATAAAGAATTACAAACATACAGAACATCACCGCACCAAGTACGGCAAATATTCCAACAGAGAAAATCAACATCAAATTTTCAATCATGTTGAAAGTATATGTTAAGTTGTCTTAATGATTGTAATTATTTTATAGGTGTTTTCCCTATGTGTTGTATTTTTGCACATAGCTGTCCCAAAGGTGATAGCACCCCATCCATTCAGGATGTGTCCCGAACTAATGCTCCCTAAGGTAGTGTTCAATCGATACAAGGTTGTCTATCACCATTGTCCTTGTAACTTGTGTAGTCCCCACTCAAGGCTACGGGGCTTGCTGTCAGGTGTAAACCAGCCCATGTTCTATTCCACGCCACCCATTTAAGTGCTTTATATCGTTTGGAGTACGGCAGAAATAGAAAAACCCCTTTAGGTTGTTCTAAGGTGATGTTGCTTAATAAATGGCTCTATATCATTTACTAAACACTCAGAACAACCCAAAAGGGTCTTGTGTATAGAGCCACTTACTAAACAGACATCACTCTGCCAGCAAAGTATAGCACTATTCCAACTCAGGCCAAATAAGACGGTAATTATTAGGAAACAGGTTTTTACGGGTAACTAGCCCATGTGATTCTTTTTCTAGGGTGGCGGCTAGGATTACCAGCTTATCGTAAGGTATATCCCCGTTTTGCCACATAGATACGGCTGGTACGGATACATTGACTATCTTGGATACCCGTGTACAACCGCCTAAAAGACGGATCATTGCTGTTGATGATATTTTTTCCATAAGCTATCTTAACATTTTTACAACATTTTGCAAATAAAGTATTGCTTTATGTTTTAAGTTGGCTTAATATCTAAGTACGGTATATGCCGTGTTAATTAGGAGAACTCGTATGAGTGAGCAAGATCAAGACTTTCACAACTTCCAACAACATTTGGAACGCATCTTTAAAGACCTCGAGGATGGGGTATTTATTACAGCAGATGAGATAGGTGACCTACGCTATGCGTGTGGCTTGCCATCACCAATCCGCAACACCCATGTAAATCCTGTATTGCGTGATGTTATTAACGACTTTTCAAATATTTTTGGAGCAAACAAATGATTATTTCAGACAACAGTAAAGAATTTAAAATAGCCCCTGCTGGGTTACACATGGCTCGTTTGTACTCGGTCATTGACTTAGGGCATCAAGCTACCGAATGGGCTGGCGAAACCAAGATTATGCACAAGGTTGTATTGACTTGGGAATTGCATGGTAATGACGATCAAGACCAGCCATTAAAGACAGATGACGGTAAACCTTTGATTGTATCTAAACGCTATACAGTTAGTCTTGGTGATCAAGCTAGATTGCGTCAAGATCTAGAAGCATGGTCTAACAAGAAAATGACCGCAGAAGATCGCAAGAAGTTTGATTTGCGTAACCTGCTAGACAAGTTTTGCATGGTCAATATTACCCACTCAGAAGATGGCAAATACGCCAACATTAGTGGTATCAGCCCTGTACCGTCTGCCTTGCGTAACGCCCAGCCTACAGGTATCAATCCTTGTTTGCATTTTTGGTTAGCGGAATTTGACCAAGCTAAATACGATGCGTTGCCAAAGTATTACAAAGAGAAGATTACCGAATCATCAGAGTGGCGTGGTCAAAAACAGCGTGAAGCTGATGCCCCTAAGATTGAAGATGACAACCTCAACGACATTCCCTTTTAAGGATTAAAAATGACTAACAAAGAAGATGTAATGAGTACATCAGAAATAGGTCAAAAATTGGGCGTTCATGTCAATGCAGACTTTATTGCTAGTGTAGTAAAGCCAACATTTAGAACCGAAATGGGCATTTATTGGCATAGAAATAAATTGCCTTTAATTGCCGTTGGAATTGGTACTAAATTTGTTGCAATGGGCATGGCAATGCTGGATGAACAAAATGATAGTTAAAGAAAAGGTAGAACAAAATGGCCATTGGTACACTAAAGATGGAACCCCAGCCTATACAGTCATTGGCAAAACTGGCGAGCGGGCAACAACGCTTCGGGATGCACGAAAAGACGGACTTTTGCCAAGTGTTACGACAATTAACGGACAGCTATCAAAAGCAGGGCTTGATACATGGAAACAGCAACAAGTCCTCTTAGCCGCACTTACCCTTCCTAGAGCAGATGGTGAGGAAGAACAGGAATGGCTAAAGCGTGTTATGCAAGATAGTCGTGCTACTGGCAGGGAAGCGGCAGAACGGGGAACTGCGATTCATGCGGTTATTGAGGGTTACTTTGAGCAGATGTATTTGCCTGAAAAACCAGCTTACCTTGATGAGATTGACAAGGTGCTTAAAGATGCCTTTGGAAGCCAGCCGTGGCTTTCAGAGAAGTCTTTTGGGCATCATCTAGGGTACGGTGGCAAATGCGACTTGATGGCTAAACCAATCAACGGGCAGGGTACTGGGTTTATCGTAGACTTTAAAACAAAAGATACTGACCTTGATAAAGTTGATGTATATTTTGAACATGAAATGCAACTAGCGGCCTACCGTGAAGGACTAGGCTTGCCTTCTGCTCGGTGTGCTATCGTATTTGTCAATGGCACGACCAATCAAGTAAAATTAATTGAAATAGAAGAACCCCAGCTTCAAAAGAGTTGGGAGTGTTTTCAACATTTGTTAAGGGTCTATCAGATCAAAAACAATCTTTAATTCCTTCACGGGAACGGGGGAAAACTACATTTGTGCTTTAATGGCGTAAAAAACCAGCCAAATATAGCTAGTACCCCAACTTCTTTAGGGCGTTAAGCCGCCATAGTAGGATGCAGTAAGTTAGGGTTTTTGCGGCTTTCCACCTAACAGCTAATAACTGCCAAATACTGCCCGTTGTTTTTTTGCATCTTAGGGTTTTCCTTAGATAAAATGTCTTGACAATGTTAAGCTAACTTAATATACTGGTATTACTTCGTTGGGAAGTGAAATAGAAAAGGAGCAACAAATGAATACATGGAAAAAAATTACAGTTTATGTAGTTAAAGCTGATGGCAAGTTTATTGACCAAGTTCACACAAAAGAAAAAGCTGATCAAATAGCCGCAAAACACAAAGCCAAAGGTTGCAAAGTGACCATTAAAAAAACAACAGCTGAAACAATGGCTGTTAGCTTTGGAGTAATTTAATGGAAACTACAGAACAACGCAACAGCCGTATTGCTAATGAAGATGCTGGAGCACATACCGCATACGCCCACGCCCAAGACTTTTTTAACGGTCTAGCCACATACCATATCGAGCCACAAAAGTGCGGTTGGTTTTGGGTATATGTAAATACCCCACATGGTCGCACTACTACAAGTGCCAAAACACAAGAAGAAGCAGAAGCCATCATTGCCGAATGGAAAGCAGATACCCATTTTGCTGGCTACCCTAAAACATTTTTTATCAAGGATTAATATGAAATACTTACTACTACTTACCCCCTTTGTATTGGCCGCTTGTAGTTCTTTTGAGCCACCCAATGTCAGCCTAGAAACTGACAAACAGGCGTTTCACATGAGCCGCCAGCAGGTCATACTAGGTATTACCGAGTGTGAAGAAGCTGGTACACGCCCCGTAGTTATTACGGCCAAGCGTAGGATTAACGGCATTATGAGTGATGTACCCGTAGAAGTTACTTGCAACCCACGCTACAAATTATTTTACTAGGAGATAGACATGAAAGAGTTTATACAAGGCGGTTTAGTAGCTATTTTGATCTGCGTTATTATTTTTGGTACTAACTACTTAATGCACGGGTATGTAATATGAAAACCTATGAGGTAACTATTACCATTAAATCTCATATTTCTTATTGTGTTGAAGCTGAAGATAAAAATGCCGCAGAGCATTTAGCCGCACAAGAATATATTGAGGATTGGACTGACAGCGAAATAATAGATTATTGGCAAGTTTCTTCTATTAAAGTTTGCAAAGATGAGGGTTGACCTGTCCAAGCATGAGTTATTCCTATGCGAGTATTTTGGTACTATGCGTAGGAAAAACGCCATGCAGTTTAATTTTGACAGGCAGGTTAGCCAGCAAGATCCGTATGAAATGGATATAGACGGGTTTAAGGGCGAGTATTTGGTGGCCAAACATTTAAACCTAATGCCCGACTTTTCCATTAATCAAAAGAAAAACCCTGCCGATCTCAAGACCGCTGGGGGTATGACTATTGATGTTAAGTCTACCCGTAATAAAAAGGGTGATGTGTATGTCACCGAATACCACCGCAAGAAACCTTGTGATTTCTACATCCTGATTGTTTTAGACGATGCTGGGGGCGATATTGTGGGATGGGTAGATAAGGATGAGTTATTCCAGTTTGCTACGCTTATGGGCGGTTCTCACCCTTCCTACAAGTATGACCGCAACCGACTTAATCCTATAAGCCAGTTTTAAGCTATTTCTTTACCGCTTTTAAGGTCTGTCAGGGTTAACCCGCCCGTGTACTGGAAGTGGGCTAATTCTTTAAATGTACGCCAGCGACCTGCCCACTCTAATCCTGCTTTCTCACCTAGTTGACCAATTTGATCCCATATAGGGTGTAGACCATCCCAATTAGGCTTGCCATTGACCATAGGTACGACATCAACAGCACAACGCCAGTTATGCCAAGAATCACCAGCTTTAGCATTGGTAACCACCTTTCCTGCCGTAGTCCTACCT
>Ga0209296_1001528_pt1 | contig 17634 bp, 9 predicted proteins | sample S_130206_EF_Meta_FD_187319 | JGI IMG/M metagenome (GOLD analysis project Ga0209296, IMG submission 187319) | Freshwater microbial communities from Lake Simoncouche, Canada to study carbon cycling - S_130206_EF_MetaG (SPAdes) (version 2) | ecosystem: Environmental > Aquatic > Freshwater > Lake ...
TGCCGAGAACGTTTCTAGGTATCAATTGATGACTCTTCCAGACTCAGACAAGCAAGCGGGCAGAGAGACAGCTGAACGTCTTCGCCTTGCAGTAACGATTCTAGGAGTGGATAGAGCGCAAAGTCACCTGGACGGGCGGTTCGGTCTACTCGCTGATCAGGATTTACTGGACGAAACACTCGCGTACATCACTTCAGAAAAGTATAGTAATGATCAGAAAGCCGCAGCCCGTCAGTACGCCGTGTATGAGAATGGCGGATCCGTGCGAGACAACGACAACCAGAACGCAACAGGCGGCACCTGGATGCCAGCACCTTTGCTACAAGAGGCAGGGGAGGCAGTGGTTCGTGTGGCAGGGCAAGCTATCAGCGACCCTTCCAGAGTCTCTGATGAGCATTTTAAACTCGCAGCCGACTGGGTCCTAAGTCACGAAACCAACGGCGGTACGAAATTAGAATTCGTCGACGACACATTCGACCGCTTAGACGACGATTCTCTGAGAGAGGCGCTTTACCAAGGTCTCATCGACAAAGATACCAGAGCTGAGTACACGGTGATGATCACGGACCCAGACCGGCTTCAGCGCATCAAGGACTGGAACCCAGACGTCAATCCTAACATGAGTATCGTAAGAGAGTTACGTAACATGACAACACGCGACTCCGCACACCGACAGGCACGGTTTCTAGGAGAAGTGGCACGAGATCTGAGCATACAGTTCCTCTCCCCAGCTGGTCAAGAGTTTTACAGGAGATCGACGGAAACTCCGTTGGATATAGTCAGAAGTCTTTTCAAGCGTAGTAAGTAGAAATTCTCGACAATAACCCACGAGCTAGAGCCTCAGAGATCAGTAAGACTAACGTGCGACACTGCAGCCACGAAAGTGACCTCATCTCAACAGATTAGATTTCGCACTAAATTTAGAGCTAAATTTCACCCCAAAGGGGAAGACGTAGTCGGCCTGACGATCGATACGAGAGTAGTCGGCGTTGTCGTAGTACTTGTCGTAGTACTTGTCGTAGTACTCGTTGTGGTGCTTGTTGTAGTACTTGTTGTATTGCTCGTAGGCGGGATAGTTGTGGTGACTGGCGCGATTGTAGTCTTAGGTGGTGTCTGTATAGCAGAGCCCCATCCCCATCGTATGTCAGATGGAGCACCTAGCGGCATCCCTGCAGTGAGTGTGTTTGCGTCCAGGTAAGAGCGAAGTTTTGTCCAAGCGTCCCATGCGCTGTCTCCTGTTGTTGGGCAGCCATTCTGTATCCCAGAGCAAGAAGCAGTCTGGACTCCTACACCTGCTATGCGCAGTGGTTCTCCAGTGGCGACAGCACGCGCAGAGATCACTGCCCATTGACGAGCTTGAGACCCGCTCTGTGTGTGTATCTGTGGCCGAGCAACAACGGATGCTCCGGCTCGTGAGGAGACCCAAATAACGTCGTCTACAGTCCAACCGTTATTGCATGTGAGTTTGGATAGGTACGTTTGCGGGCAGCCGTCTGCTGAACCAAAGTTCCATAAACGTGTACTCGTCGTTGCAACGTAACCATCAACCCAGGCGCGAGCTTGTCCAGATGGGCCCCAGCCTGGTTCTAGGTCGACAGCACCTGAGATAGTGACTCGTGGGTCGCTAGCGATCTGTGCTTGGGCAACAAGTGACGCCCACGCAGCCCCTCCGCTGTAGCCGTTGTACAAAGTAGCTCCGCCAGAGTTGCTTGTTCCTATGGTGACTTCCCACGCCCCGTCAGCGCATTCAGCAAGCCCTGAAGCCCATGCTGCTGTCACTTCAATGATTTTGGAGTTCGTTAGTGTTTTACCAAACCCTGACGCGCCGGTCGCTGTCTGCTTGCCGAAGGAGAGTATGACAACTCCACGTTGTACAGCTCTCGCTTGAGCACACGCCGCTTGTCGTAGGGCACTGTAGTCACTCCCCTCTTTTGCTACGTCTGCGCCACGAACGTAGCTGCCAACTGCTACTGAGTAGGTACGGCTGCTGCTGTCAGGAACGCTCGCCGGGTACCAAACAGAGCCGTCTAGTACTGGTGCTGGTTGTTGTTTGGCGATCGGCGGATTTTTTCGGCAGCCACGCGCACATGTGCTGCGTGTTGGGGAGAACGCATCCAAGTTGACGCGCCACCCAGTAGATGCCGGGTCCCGTTCTGCAAGAACGACGAGCTGTACTGTGTTGTTGCCACGCACTCCGACGAACGGTTTAAAAGCGCGCTTAACTTGGGGGCTGTACATATCTATAACGCCAGCTGCTTTTCCGTTAAGAATGACCGCAGCTCTGCCTCCTCGAGGGGACGCCACGTACCAGAGTGTAAAGCGAGGTCCTGACGAGTTGAAAGTTGCAGCTGACCATGGTGTCTCACTAACTGCATAGGAACTGCCTAATGCTGTTTTTGCTTTAGCTTGCATCCAAGACGGTGATTCGGCACGCCCCTGCCCGAGTCCTGCGACAGCGCTAGTGACTAAAGTCATTGCGGCAACAAGGAGTGTTCGGTATCTCATTAAACGCACTGTGCGTAGTGCTTCTTTTTCGTCTGGTCATGTGCATTTAGTAGAACCCACGTCACTATCTCTCGCATGGAAGGGTGCGAGAGTGGCCGAATCGTCACGCTTGGAAAGCGTGTGAAGTGAAAGCTTCCGTGGGTTCGAATCCCACCTCTTCCGCCATATAAAAATAAAAAGCTTCAGACAGCAAGCTCAACACGAAAGGCATACTCATGACTGATTCCACTAGCGCCTGCCCATTTAGCGGTGGTGTAGTAACTGCACACAACACTGGGACTACCAACGCAGATTGGTGGCCAAACCAGCTCAACGTGAAGGTGTTGCACAACAACCCAGCTGTAGGCGACCCGATGGATAAAGACTTCGATTACGCAAAAGAGTTCGCGTCACTTGACCTAGATGCAGTAGTGAAGGATCTGACTGTTTTGATGACTGATTCGCAAGACTGGTGGCCGGCTGACTACGGGCACTACGGTCCATTCTTTGTACGTATGACATGGCACGTAGCAGGCACGTACCGCATTCAAGATGGTCGCGGCGGCGGCGGTACTGGTATGCAGCGTTTCGCGCCTCAAAACTCCTGGCCTGACAACGGCAACCTAGATAAGGCTCGTCGTTTGCTGTGGCCTATCAAGCAAAAGTATGGCAACAAGTTGTCGTGGGCAGATCTATTGGTCTTAGCCGGAACCGTTGCGATGGACACGATGGGCTTTAAGACTTTCGGCTTTGCTGGCGGCCGTGCTGATGTGTACGAACCAGACGAAGCATACTGGGGTCCAGAAACACAGTGGCTGGGCGATGAGCGCTACAGAGGAGATCGCGAACTCGACAATCCTCTCGCAGCAGTGCAGATGGGTCTCATCTATGTGAACCCTGAAGGTCCAAACGGAAACCCTGACCCAGTGTTGTCAGCTCGTGATATTCGTGAAACATTCGCACGTATGGCTATGAACGATGAGGAAACTGTCGCGCTCGTAGCTGGCGGCCACACGTTTGGTAAAGCTCACGGTGCTGGTGATCCAGGAAAGTTTGTTGGTCCAGAGCCAGAAGCAGCTCCTATCGAAGCGATGGGCTTTGGTTGGATCAACTCAATGGGTGAAGGCAAAGGTAAAGACACCATCACGAGTGGTATCGAGGGCGCTTGGACGACTAATCCAATTGCGTGGGATAATGATTACTTCAAGATCCTTCTTGAAAACGATTGGGAGCTCACCAAGTCACCAGCTGGTGCACAGCAATGGACTCCAAAGGGCGGCGCTCTCGCAGGTACTGTTCCAGACGCTCATGATGCTTCACAAAGTCACGCTCCGATGATGACTACAGCTGACTTGGCGTTGAAGTTTGATCCTGAGTATCTGAAGATCTCGCAGGAATTCTACGCCAATCCTGAGAAGTTTGCTGATGCGTTTGCTCGTGCGTGGTTCAAGCTGACTCACCGTGACATGGGTCCAAAGTCTCGTTACCTTGGGAACCTTGTTCCAAAGGAAGATTTGATCTGGCAAGACCCGATCCCGACTCCGTCATCAACTCCTTCAGTAAAAGACATCGAAGCTGCAAAGGAAAAGATTCAAGCCTCAGGTCTCAGTGTCTCGCAGCTCGTTGCGACCGCGTGGGCTTCAGCTTCGTCTTACCGCAACACAGATAAGCGTGGTGGCGCTAACGGTGCTCGTGTTCGTTTGGCTCCGCAAAAGGACTGGGAGGCAAACAACCCAGCAGAGCTCGCAGAGGTTCTCGCTGTGTATGAAAAGCTCAGTGCAGATACTGGTATGTCGATCGCTGATCTCATTGTCTTGGGTGGAAACGTAGCTATTGAAAAGGCCGCAAGAGAAGCTGGTGTGAAAGTCAGTGTCCCGTTCAGCCCTGGTCGAGGTGACGCTACACAAGAGCAAACAGACATGGATTCCTTCGCGGTTCTCGAGCCAACGTTTGATGGTTTCCGTAATTTCTTAAAAGAGGGCCACACTCTGCCAACGGAGCAGTTGTTACTTGAGAAAGCAAACTTGTTGGGTCTGTCTGCCCCAGAGATGACTGTTCTGGTGGGAGGTATGCGTGTTCTTGGTGGCAATTATCGTCAGTCGGCTTATGGCGTTCTCACTGACCGTCCAGGCGTCTTAACGAATGATTTCTTTGTCAATGTTCTAGATAGCAACACAAAGTGGGTCTCAATGGGGGAAGACGACGAGACTTTTGAGGGAAGTAACCGTAAGTCAGGTGAAGTGGTGTGGACTGCTACTCGTAATGACTTGATCTTTGGTTCAAACTCGCAGCTTCGTGCGTTGGCAGAGGTGTACGCGCAGAGCGATAATGCTGGAAAGTTTGTAGCTGATTTTGTGAAGTCTTGGACCAAGGTCATGAACAATGACCGTTTCGATCTGAACTCGTAAAGTCTCAAACACGCTGAGTACTGGCCGTAGCTATAGGCTCTGTACGAAGAAAAAAGGCCACTAGGGGAGCATTGCAAAGCGCACGCACCTAGGGACTGTGTGTGACATGGGTAAGTCTCAAAATGGTCGCAGTAGAGCGCGGTATGTTCAAAAACGTAGGAGACGTGCAGACCAGATACATAACAGAGGCGCACATGCTGGTAGTTCTCAGCAAAACGACGACACCTGGCAGCCTGCGACGTCTGCACCTGGTGAGATTTACACGCCTGCTGGCCGCGTACGCGCCTCTGGTGCTTTGCTTTCAGGACTTGTAACACGCGACCCGCGTCGCCGCGCACTGCAGAGAGAGGGACTGCGACCTCTGCTGTTTATGTTGCCACTCGTTGCATTGGTAGGCGTTGTCATCTCGCTATTAATGCGTCTTTTCTAGGAGATAAAACCTTCTAGGCGCCTTCAAGCCTGTTACACAAAAAACGGCACATTCAAGTCAACGAAAGAGATGAGGAAACAATGAAAATTGAAGGATCTGTAGTTCTAGTAACTGGCGCTAATCGCGGTATTGGTGCTGAGTATGTCCGACAGCTGCTCGATCGTGGCGCTTCTAAAGTTTATGCAGCAGCGCGAAATATCGAGTCAGTGACTAATGATAAAGCAGTAGCTATCTCTCTAGACGTTACTAGCGCTAGTGACATCGCAAAAGCCGTCAAAGCCTGTGGTGATGTAACTATGTTGATCAACAACGCGGGCATTCTGCGTGAAACAAGCGTCATGGCTGATACCGCGATGGAAAACGCCAAGGCCGAGTTTGACACCAACGTATGGGGCCCAATGAATCTCTCGAAGAGTTTTGCGCCTATTTTAGCCGCGAACGGCGGTGGCGCCATTGTGAATGTTCTCTCACTTGTTTCGTGGATGTCAGTTAAAGAAGTTGGTACTTACGCGATGTCAAAGTCGGCTGCTTGGTCTTTGACGAACTCACTGCGTTTGGAACTAGCAGAACAGGGCACTCTTGTTGTTGCAGTGCATCCAGCGTTCGTGGATACAGATATGGCTGCCAAAGTCGTGATGCCTAAGACCTCGACGTTCCAAGTTGTTGAGCGAACTCTCGACGCAGTGGAAGCTGGTCTGCCTGAAGTGATTGCAGATGACATGACGATGTTTGTGAAGAACAATCTCTCAAATCACATTGAGGCGTTCTATCCTCACATCAAGTCCCCTCGCTTGTAGAGCTCATAGAATTAAGCGGCGACACCCGCAAAGAGACCCGCATCCGCCGCACGGGGTTCTATACGCGCATCGATAGGCAGCAAGAAGTTTGCCAGTCTCGCGCAACGCCCTGCGTAAGGACACGCAGCGAGCTTCTAGAATTAAAGCTTGAACTCAGCCATAACAGCTGATTCGTCTGGAGTTTCAATGACAACCGTGTATGTACCGGCCTTGAGACCTTTGATCGCACTCCCAGAACCACGAAGCACTGGGGTGCCGCCTTGGAAAACCGTATAGACGCTAGAAGCTGGTGCCACGGCACCGCCGAGGTTCAACGTGACAGTACCCATGCTGACGGCTGTAGAGAACGCAAGTCCTGCCGGCATACGCTTACGCATTACTAGCGTCGGGTCTCCGAGCAGGTTGTACAGGTACGTCTCTGTCACGTACGGCTCATTTAGCGTCTCCGTGCCTGCATATGCGCGCTGGTAAAGCTTGCCAGAGTAGAGGATCTCGCCCATCGTCTTTGCTTGGACGTTGATCGCAGTGTCGACGGTCTGGTGGAAAGAATCGACTAGACCGTAGGCGAGAACATTATTCTCGCCGGACGGGCTGACCTCGGCTGCTGCTATTACAGCTACGGCCCCGCCTTTGCTGCTCTTCAAGAACGCCTCGGCAACAGCTGTCTTTGACGTGTGGGCGAAGTTGCCTGCCAAACAATCAATGAGCAACACAAGGCCTTGCTTATCCTTGTTCGTGAAGTCAGCGACGTTCCACCTTGTGAGTGACGGATTCGAGACTGACTCGGTGCTGCCGTGATCTCTGTGCAACGCGAAGAACCGACCGGCGTTGAACGCGCTAATCAAGTCTGCTTGCGTCCCAGTCCAAGGCTGCGTAGGCTTACGCATGTCTGACGGGACCGCAGTACCGTCCCAGTAGGTTGTTGGGATTGCCTCGTCTAGAGCGGTCAAAACCCTGCCCACTGTGTACTTACTCGACAAGGCATCAGCGATGGTGTTTGCGGTCTTTGAGAAGCCGCGGGCGTCCTGGGTGTAGCTCGTTATGTTCTTGTCGTCGTCTAATGGGAGCTGAAAGTACCCTGTAACTGTTGCGTTCTTGTAGAACGCAGGATCGCTCGACGGAGTGCTCTGGTACGCGATCGTCTTGTCGACCATTGTCTGCGCCTCAGCAACAGTCGCTGCCGGCAGGCGACCGATGAACAAGTCGGGGAACTCGTCACCATCTGTGATCGCGTACGGTGCGTCGGTCTTGATGACGCCATCTGAAGAAATGCCATACTCTGCGTAGCTGTCCTTTACCCATCTTGAGCCGTACATAGCTGCCGGGATGTAGTTCGAGTCACCAAGAAGCAGCACGTATGAGAGTTTGACTGCACAGTCTGTGTTTGCTTTAAGTGTGATGTACGTCTTTAGAAGGTCAGAGTAGGTTGAGAACCCTGAGATCACTGAAGTGTCGTACACTTCAGTGATGTAGCCTGCTGCGCGCTTGGCTGTTTTAAGCTGCTCTGCCTGCGCGATGAGCTCTTTTGGTGTCACAATGAGAAGCTCAGGACCGCACGGCGACACGTTAGTTTGGGCGACCTTCGGAGCCTGCCACTTCTTCACCGCTGTAGGGTTTGCAACCATCGATGCGATAGCGCCAGTACCGCGGTCAAATACGCCGCCAGCGTTCTTGGCGTCGGAGAACTCACCAGTGTTGGCACCGAACGAGACATCCACTTTTACAAGTCCAACGAGAACCAACTCGCGTGTAGCTGCGTTGTAGCGGATGGTTGGGACACTTATCGAGTACAGCGTCATACCGTGTGACTTGCCTATGAGTGCGAGTTCACCACAGCCGCCTGGGACCGGGCAGTACGGCGGCCTGCCTTTCAGCCACGAGCCGGGGTCAGCTATCACAGTAAGCTTGTCCGAGTACAGGGGGTCGTTTGCGTCTTGGCCTGCGATGTCAGCGTCTGCTGGTTGAGGTTGGGTTGCAGCTAAAAGTACGTCTGTCATTTTTGCTGATGACGACTCAGTGAGGGTGATTGTTGGCTTCGAGCCAACCGGCACTGCTATCACTGTGTTGTAATCTGCGCGGCCAGGCCAGCCGATTTCTCCTGACGCTAGAGAGCCAGCCGAGAACGGCCGAAGTGGTGCGCCCTTCATTGAAGAGTATGGCTTTGACTGCGTCTTGAGTGCGGTTCTGTCGAGTGTGAACGTTGGGGCTGCGGGAGTCAGGTTGAAGCTAAAACCAGCAGACGTGTCTGAGATGACTTGCATCGCAGCTGACTCAGGTGCAGCTGAACGTGTCCCACCGCAAGAAGCGGTCTTTCCTGAGAGCAAAAGCGCAGCTTGATACGAACGCGAGAGTGCTTGAATGACTCCACCTTGACCGAACGAGGCATCAGTCGAAAGTAGCTTTGAGACGGCTGTGAGAGAACCACACGCGTCTTTAGCTGAACTCAACGACGCAGCCTCTGGGGTGCGGTTCGCTTTTGTGAGCTCTGAACGCAGAGCTTCTAAACGCGCGCTCAGCGAGGAAGTTGATGAATACTGCCCGGCAGTCGTTGTTGACGAAACGACAGTTGTCGGAGCCTGCGTGACAACTACGTTACGCACCTCGTCTGTGTTCGAAGTGCAAGCACTCGCGGAAAGTGCAAGAACGATAAATAAAGAAGCGCGTTTCGCTGTAGTCATGAGACCTCCAAGGGCTGTAGTAACCCCTGTTACTGTTCATCCGTGTACAGTTTTAGCAACCTACCATCCTGCGTCCCAGATGCTAAGTCTAATGCCTGTACTTCCAGTCGCCTGGCGGGGCTGCTACAGGGAGTCTGGAATTCCGTCGTTATTAGAGTCACGTCTGAGTGGATCTAGGCCATTTGCTAGCTCTACTCCGTCTGGTATGCCGTCTTGGTCAGTGTCATTGACGTTTGGGTTTGTACCAAGGCGTACTTCTTCGTCGTCTCGCATACCGTCAGAGTCCGAGTCAGGTTTAGTTGGATTGGAGCACTTTGCTGGTCCTGGTTTCGGATACAAACACGCAAGAACTTCGTCTGCGTCTGTCAGTCCGTCTCCGTCCATGTCTCGTCGCTGTGGATCGGTGCGGACGCACAGCTCTAGTTCATCAGAGAGGCCGTCCTTGTCTGTGTCTAACCCACTAGCAGGTTCGATTGCACGGCAATCTTGAGGCTGCGGCTTCTTTGTTGTGGGAGGGGGTAAAGGACGTGTTGTACGAGGTGCTGGCACTGACGTCGGCACGGTTACTCTTGTGCTCGAAATTGTTGTTATTGAGGTAGTGCGGGGAGAACTGGAGTCAGGAGTGGCCGGAGAGGTTGTTGTCGAGGCAAACCCATCTCCTACTGAAGTAGTTGGTTTGGTATCGATCTTGTCTCGCACAGGCAGATTCTCTGAGAGTGTTCGAGCCGGCAGCGCTACTGCTTTAGGCGTGGAGACCTCGATCTTGTCAAGGACTACGACAGCATCTCGTCGCGTAAGTGATGCCGTCAATGATGCGTCGTTGGCCACGCCAGCGCTATCTATGGTGTGCGTTGTTGTCGCACCATTTGCGAACGCTGTGACTTCTGCTGTATTTGATGACAACAGTTTGGTGCGTGACTGGGCTGCGACCGTCGAGACTGAGGCTTCGCCCGTTACTTTTGCTTTAAGGTTAGTCCCGACATCAAATTCTACTGCAACGTCACTGGAAGCAGCTTTTACCGAAACGCTCGTCAAACCAGTTGTGACTGAGACCCTAGCTGCGGTGTTTGTCGGCCCTCCAGGTAGTTTGACTTGGAGCGACCCATCTGGCACACGCAGTAAGATAGTGCGCACTCCAAACGCACCGCGAACTTCGTCCCCTGTAGACTCGGTCAAAGATGAGGCAAGGATCTTCCCAGCTTGTGTCACTGACCATGTCGTGTCATCTGCGCGGACTGTGAGAGTCATTGTGGAGGTTTGATCTGTTGCGTCAAACGGTGCAGAGAACTTCGCAGTTCGAGCTGAAAAAGGTGTGATGTCCATACTTCCGGACTTACCAGACCAGGCTTCAGTGTCTGTTACTTGGTTCTCGGCTTTATAAGAAAAACGCCAGGTGTCATTGTTGGTGTTGATCTCTAAGAATCGATCACGACCAGGCCAGTTCGAGTCGTACACTGATATGACAAACATGCCTGGAGTGATCTCTTGGACGGCGTACGGGACAACTGCGTGACCGCCAGAGGTTGAGTACAGGCCGATGGTGTACATCTCTGACTCTGAGGACAAAGCACTTTGTAATTCCTTCACTATCTCTTCTAGTGTCCGACTCCGCCAGCTTCTCGCTGCGGTTCGCACTTCGGGCATAAACTGTGTTGCGAATAGTTGAGACAATGCTCGTTCTGTTGCTTTCGACTTAGATAGGGAAAACACTGAGGCAGTTGCAGCTTCTTGCGAGAGGTAGCTGCTCATGCTTAGCAAAGAGAAACCTTCGCACAGACCTCCTTGAAGAGCGGCGCGTACCGTCTCGACCCACTCAACCGCCGAGGCAGATGGTACGCACCCAGAGACATCTTTTGTGCATACTGCGTCTTTCAGTAAGGCTGCTGCATCGTTGATCGTGAATGATGCTGGGTCTGTCATTTGGTAATTACCAAATGAGAAACCATCCGGGTCTGGTCGATACGAGAGTGATGTTTGTGCCTCTTCAGCACGCCACTTTGACGACGAAGCTTCCGTTACGAAAGAAGCTACGTCAAGAGACGAACCAGTACCAGAGCAAGATGCGAGCAGCGTCAGAAGTAGCGGCAAGAAAAAAGCATTACATAAACGACGAGTACGCATAGGAGAGACCGTGAGCGCACGGCCAAGCAGTGCCTATATCTAGCTAATTGAGGCGTTCTACCCTCACGTTAAGTCTCCTCGATCAGAACAGCGTTAACTAGGTAGCTCTAGCGAGGTACGCATCCTTCACCGCTACTGTAGGAAAGTTACGGGGACGTGAGTGTGACGTTGATGGTGGTAGAACCAGTGGCGCCTGTTGCAGTGACAGCGACTGTTGCAGGGAAAGCCGGTGTTATTGTCGGTGCTGCGAACATAAAAGGACTGGTCGCAGGGACTGTAGGACCGTACCCAGACGACCCGTTTCCGCGCTGACCATAGTCACCTAGGGTCCATATCCAGAGACGCCCTAGAGAGTCTATGACAGTGGAGGTAGTCTGATCCGACGACACACTCACGTATCCTGACGTGAGCCCAGGGATTTGGAACGGGCTGGTCTTGAACACGCCTGTACTGTCAGCCATCTGGTTTCCGTTGTTGTATCCCCAGCATTTAACAGCTCCGCTTTGTACGACGCAGATAGTACTCGTCACAGACAAAGCAGTCACGCCGCTAGTAATACCAGTGACCTGAACAGGTGTAGTTCTGTACGAAGTAGTCCCGTCGCCAACTCCACCATTGTCGCCCCAGCACTTCACACCACCACTTTGTACCGCACACCCGTAATTGGCACTACGTCCGACGATGGTTACGCCAGACGTAAGCCCCGTTACCTGTGTTGGCACTAAGAGGTTAGAGAAGCTTCCTGAACCATTCGCGCTACCAGCTCCGTAGCCCCAGCACTTCGCTGCTCCAGATTGAGCAACGCAGGTTCCCCACTGACCAGCAGACACATCTGTGACGCCAGACGTGAGTCCGGTTACTTGTGTTGGCGAGCTGCGTGTCGTTGTACTGCCGTCTCCGATCTGTCCTTGAGTGTTCGCTCCCCAGCACCAAACAGCACCTAGTGATGTCCGCACACACGTGTGGTCGTACCCAGCTGATACTTGAGCAACTCCCGAAGGCAAGCCCACCACAGCGGTAGGTGTCGACAAGGTAGTTGTAGTGCCGTCTCCGAGCTGACCGTACCCATTCCAGCCCCAGCACTTGACAACGTCCCCTGACAGCAGTGCGCAGGAGTGGTTGCTGCCTGTGGATAGCTGCGTAACGCCACCAGCTATCGCCGTGTACGGTGTTGTGGCGTTGCCTGTTGTGGCGCCGTTACCGATAACCCCGTTCCCGTTGTTACCCCAGCACTTTACTGCTCCAAGACTGGTCAAGACGCAAAGACTTGAGCCTCTGGATTGGGCAGTTGTGTAGCTCTCTGTAGAAGACCATGACGAAGGTCCGGTGAAGGCTCCTGTTGTGGTGTTGAAAGTGACTCCTGCAGGTAGTGTTCCGGTGTAGGAGAACGAAGTGGCACCACTTGACGTCGCGGCTCGGACCTCTGAGCTGACGCCGTTCGTAAATCCTGTGTTGCTGTAGCTGATCGTCGGCCCAGAAGGGGTGGTTGTACCTGCTGCATAAGAACTCCCAGCTGGCGGTCCAGAAGATGCCGTTGCTGCGTCGCATGTGTTACCTGAACACCCTGCTACCCACACGAAAGGCGCCGTTGTTTGTGACACCATGCCGAACACGCCTTTGCCAGAGGAGACAGCAGAAGCTACATAGACTGTCCCAGAAGGTGTTGTGTACATCACAATGTCATTCGGTGAAGCCGAATAGATAGCGTCGGTTGTTAGTACGTCAATCTGTGCTGTCCAACCGTTTGCAGCTGTGTTCTGGTTTGAGGCGCCCTGTGCTTGAGGACCGTACGACAAGGCGTTCGTTGCGTAAGTCGGTAAGTCGTCGATAGCCGTTGCTACAGCTTGTGACCAGGTGTAGTTCGGGTTTGAGTAGATGTTTTGTACATAGAGAACTTTGGCTTCTTTAAGCACTTGGGTCATGCGGGACACTTGTTTTGCTTCGGTTGATTTGTTGACAACGGTTTGGTAGCCAACGATCGCGATGGTAGACAGGATGCCAAGTACGACAATGACGATGATCAGCTCAACGAGGGTGAAAGCCCTGTTGTGTGTTCGATTGTGCGCAGTACGAGTCATGTCTAACATTGTTAGGCAGCACCTAAGTAATGCTTATATTGACTTAAGAAAAAACACTTTCTTGTGAAATATTTTCACCCGACGTGCAACTCTGTGACGCAGTTGCTGAGTTGCACTAAGAGACACAGTTGTCCCAGTGAGGAAGTCAGCTGCATGACCGACCCAAAGCGCTGATATTCAAGGCAAATAACCAGACCATACATGTACGCGCACGCCTGTAGGTACGGGCCTCTGTACGTCCTTAAAGGACCGTTTCAGAGATGCCACTTAACGAGAAAAAGCACCTATCGTCCGCCGCAACAGTCGCGAAGGAGGTGTATGAGACTCTCAAGGAGAGAGTCTCTACAGGGCGTGAGAAACTCGGACCACTCACTCTCACTGAGAAGATACTGATTAATCATCTAGCAGACAAGAGTCAAGAGCTCGAACGTGGCCGTAGCTATGTTGATTTCCGTCCAGATCGTGTTGCCATGCAAGACGCCACAGCCCAAATGGCCCTCTTGCAGTTCATGACTGCGGGCCTCGAGGCTGTGTCTGTACCGTCTACAGTTCACTGCGACCATCTCATTTTAGCTAAAGCAGGCGCAAAGCTGGACCTTGTAGCAGCAGACGATGAAAACCGTGAGGTGTACGAGTTCTTAAAGTCTGTGTCTCAAAAGTACGGGATCGGATTCTGGGGTCCAGGCAGCGGCATTATTCATCAAGTAGTTCTCGAAAATTATGCGTTCCCTGGCGGCATGATGATTGGCACAGATAGCCACACTCCAAACGCGGGTGGTCTCGGTATGGTTGCTGTCGGTGTGGGCGGCGCAGATGCTGTAGACGTGATGACGGGTTTCCCGTTTAATGTGCGGTGGCCAAAGGTGATTGGTATAAAACTAGAAGGGTCTCTCAGCGGCTGGGCTTCACCTAAAGACGTGATTCTAGAAGTAGCAAGGCGTCTCACGGTCGCAGGTGGCACTGGTGCTGTTATTGAGTACTTTGGCGATGGCGTTGAGAGCATCTCTGCAACAGGTAAAGCAACAATCTGCAACATGGGCGCTGAGATCGGCGCTACGTGTTCTGTGTTTCCGTACGACAACTCTATGAAAGAGTATCTAGAAGCTACAGGCCGCAGTGAGATAGCAGCCCTAGCAGACAGCGTCAGTGATGACCTACGGGCCGACGAAGGCTGCGTGTACGACGACGTGTTAGAGATAAATCTCAGCGAGTTACGACCATTGATCAATGGCCCGCACACTCCGGATTTAGCTCATAAAGTAGGAGCCGCTGTTGGTGAGGCTGCGTCAAAGGCCGGTTGGCCGATAGATATCTCTGCTGCGTTGATTGGTTCTTGTACAAACTCGTCTTATGAAGACATCACACGTGCAGCCTCGATAGCACGTCAAGCCTCTGCTATGGGGCTGAAGGCTAGAACAAAGCTGTTCATCTCTCCAGGGTCTGAGCAGATTCGTGCCACGATCGAGAGAGATGGCCTGCTAGGAGACCTAGAGGCAATCGGTGCGGTTGTGATGGCAAACGCGTGTGGTCCTTGTATTGGTCAGTGGGAGCGTACGGATATTGATACTTCACTCCCAAACACGATCGTGAATTCGTTTAATCGCAACTTCCCTAAACGTAACGATGGTTCTGCTAACACGTTCTCGTTTGTAACGAGCCCTGAGACTGTGATCACACTCGCACTGGCCGGGCGGTTGGATTTTGATCCAGCATCAGACACGTTGGAGGCGCCAGACGGGACCCTGGTGAAGCTAGATGTTCCTTCAGGGGACGTTCTCCCGTCTCGAGGATACGAGCAGGGAACAAACACTTTTGTAGCCCCAAAAGACAACGGAGCGCAAGTAAAGGTAGAGGTAGATCCTTCGTCTGATCGTTTGCAGCTGCTTGAAGCATTTAAAGCTTGGGATGGTGCGTCTTACGAGAGACTTCCGATCTTGATGAAGGCGAGAGGTAAATGCACTACAGACCACATCTCACCAGCCGGTAAGTGGTTGGTGTATCGAGGCCATTTGGAGAACATCTCTGGGAACTTGTTCATCGGAGCAGTAAACGCGCATGGCGGGATGGTGGGTGTTGGTCTGGATGCACGTGAAGGTGACAGAGTTCTTTATCCTGAGATCGCAAAGCGTTGGGGGAAAGCCGAAGTGCAGTGGTGTGCTGTCGGTGATAGTAACTACGGAGAAGGTTCTTCAAGAGAGCATGCTGCTATGGAGCCTCGTTTTCGCGGCGGTGTAGTGATATTTGCTCGTTCGTTCGCGCGTATCCATGAGACGAACCTCAAAAAGCAAGGTCTTGTACCTCTCACGTTTAAAGATCACGCTGTGTACGATCTGATCGGTGAGACTGATTCGATAAGTGTGCTCACTCTCCCACCAGTACCTGATACACCTGTTCAGTGCGTGCTGCACATGTCTAACGGGAAAGACGTGTCATTTGAGGCACTGCACACTTTCTCAGATGAGCAAGTGGAGTGGTTCAAAGCCGGGTCGGCCTTAAACATCGTGAAAGCTAAAGTCGCTCTAGGCTTGTAGTAGGGTCTCTTTGGTGCATCAGCGTCCAGCGGGCTATTTGAAGAGTGTTGCGGTATAAAAAACAGTGAAGGCGTTAAGTCCTCACTGTTTTATGAGATTTCTTAGCGAGCAGTCGGGTGCTTGCGCTTGGCGACCATTCGTTCTTGTTTCTTGTTCTGACGCCAAATAAGTACTGGCATTGCGAACATGATTACTAACAATGTTGCTGTGTAGTTTGTCATGCCAGTCACTCTCGGCGCGCTTGGTTCTTATTACAGCCTCAGATAGAGCATCTGTGGGTTAGTTTTTTAGTAAGTTACCTAAGCAAGAGCGTGCTTGGGTCGTAGTCTGATGGCACTGTTTAAGTATATGAAAACACATAAAAACACATCAAGGAAAATGTTCAGTTCAAAAAGCTGCCTCGGAGCACTCGCGTCAGCTGGTGCCGTTGTGGCAGTCCTGGCTCTCTCTGGTTGTTCTTCTAATCAGTCAGAGTCGGCTTCTGGGAAGATCCTCTCCTCAGCTGAGGTCGTTTCTTTAATGAAGACGCCCCTCACAGAGGCAACCAGCATCACGCTGACAACCGACGACGGGGATAATGGCGACGCCGCGAGCGTTACGGTTAGACGCGACGCTTTAGGAGATCTTGAGTTCAAGACAGGAGGCGACACAGGACTGGACTCAGCAAAGAATATAGTTCTTGCCTCTGGCAAGATCTATATGCAGTTCAAAGACGAAGCGCTGAGCGATATAGACATCCTGCAAGGTCTCTCTTCTGACGAATGGGTTTTGTTTGGTTCTGCCGGGGATCTAGCCGAGAGCGGTGTTTCTGCAGAGATAATCGATAACGCTGTAATCGGTTCTGAGTCAATCTCTGATGGCGTATATCAGCTGGGTGACGCTCTGGATTCCTCCTACGAAGGATGGGATCAGTACGTTGTTGTAGGCACGGCGAAAGATCAACTCTCTAGCGGTGTGTTGTATGACTTAGCACCAAGCACAACTGAGACAGTCTCATTGCAGGTCGGGGTCGATAGTGAAGGTCGTTTGGCTTTTGTAGGCCTGAGCGAACAAGACGGTTCCTGGAGCACAACACTCAAGGTATCTTACGACGAGTCAGATGTTGCGGTACCTGAAAAAGTGAGCGACATTGCTCCTTCAGTAGTTCAAGAGGCATTAATGGATGCTGCTGCAAGTGACATGGCTCAGAACTCAGCTCTGTCTTTTGATCGCCAGATCAGAGCTCAAGCTGCTTTCGGTATCGATGGCAACCCGAACGACACCGACCCGCGTCGCAGCCAGTTGTTGATTGACATGATCAGCAGTCACGGCGAAGGTACGATCTTTCAGGACCTCCCAGACTCAGCAACTGCGTCTTCTGTTCTCGAAAACTCCCAACTCCGAGTGCTTGTATGGCAAGGATTTGGTGCCGCCTCAGTGAAGTGGACGCGTTTGTTTTGCGAGCCGTCAGCCTGCCAAAACTTAGTAAGCGAGCAGTTGTTGTCAAGTGTCGGTGAGAACGGGAAACTCTTTAACCCGTCAGTACGTCAGGAAATGTGCATCCAGTTCCACATATTCGGCAAAGATACCTGGTTGCGTGTGTCAACACAAGCCAACCAGCCAGGCGTCGTGTCGACCGTTCTGGAAGAGGCCTGCCCGAGCGCGTCCTTCCCTGGAATCGTTTCGGCTACAGGCACGACATACGCCGACTTGGCTGTTAGCTCAACTGGTGCAGCAACTGACTCGTCTTGGTGACACTCAAGCTAGTAAGGTAGCAAATAGAGCTGAGTAGCAAGAAGGTCTAAGTACAGACTCTCAAACATGTAAAACACCCGGCTCGTTTCAGGCCGGGTGTTTTTCTTGTAAGACTTGATCTGACCTAAAGCGTACCCCGCTCATGTGTAAAGCATTGAGGCCCCAGCAAGTTCCAACTTCAGTGTTGCCTACCCCTGGCACTTTAGTTACGCACTCAGCCATGTGTCGTAATTGGAAAAGGTCCTTAGATGTATAGTAAGTGCGAAGCTGGGAAGCTAGGCACTTGGTAACGATTTCGTGGGGGTTAGCCACGATGGGGGGTTAGCCACGATGCACGATAGGCACGTTCGGCGACGTTGTCGGCGATGTTGCG
>Ga0209296_1001529_pt1 | contig 17634 bp, 14 predicted proteins | sample S_130206_EF_Meta_FD_187319 | JGI IMG/M metagenome (GOLD analysis project Ga0209296, IMG submission 187319) | Freshwater microbial communities from Lake Simoncouche, Canada to study carbon cycling - S_130206_EF_MetaG (SPAdes) (version 2) | ecosystem: Environmental > Aquatic > Freshwater > Lake ...
ATCGAAGCGAGGGATGGTCACGTCACTGGAAAGACGTGCCGCTCGCTTGACATCGAATAACAGCAACTTGGGTTCGGCAAGATCAATTGCGTGCTGCATTTCCGATTCGGTCCACCAGCCATTCATAGCGACCGTGATTGCACCCATCGAAAGGCAAGCCCAGAACGACACGATCCAGCCGTAGGAATTCGCGCCACAGATGGCGACACGGTCACCATGGCCGATTCCATGTTCACGCTGCAGCCACGAAGCAACCGATGCGACGTCGGATTCGAACCCCGCAAAGGTGACTCGGCGGCCATCGCTGAAGATCATCGATTCGCGATCGCCGAACTCAAATGAGTTGATGAGGATTTCGCGCAGCGAACGGGCGCGGTTGCGCAAGACGCCCATGGTTTCTCCACGCACGTCTTCTTGGACCACTTCAAACGGGGCCCCAGGGCTTGTCAGACGCGCGGTGGCATCGTGAAGCGCGGCGAGTTGCGGCAATGTGTGGGCGGGGCCGGTCTCGGTCACGTTTCCTCCAGATTGGTGACATCCTGCGTGACAGGAGCTAATGCGTGGGCGATGCTAGCGGTCTATGACAGGAATGCTTGAAGGGAAAGTTGCGCTCATCAGCGGATGCGGCGCCGGGATCGGAGAAGCTGCGGCGCGACTCTTCGCCAAGAACGGGGCGACGTTGTGGCTCAACGATCTACGGGACGACGCAGTCGATCGCGTGGTGACTGACCTGCTTGCAACCGGCGCCAACGTGAAAGGCGTGGCCGGAGATATGAGTGATCCGAAGTTCGTGAACTCATGGGTCCAAGGAGCGGTCGATTCCTATGGCCGCATTGATGTGCTTTACAACAATGTCGGTGTGTCTCGTTCGGGGCTGATCGGCGACCTCAGCGATGCGGACTGGCGCTTCCAGCAAACCGTCACGCTCGATTCAGTGTTCTACGCGACACGAGCGGTGATCCCGCACATGATTACCAACGGCGGGGGATCGATCGTGAGCATGTCCTCGGGTGCTGGCATTGGCGGTAATTACAACCTCGGCGGTTACGCGGCCGCCAAAGCGGGCGTCATCAACCTGATGGAAACGGTGGCCACGGAATACGGCGCTCATGGCATTCGGGCCAATGCCGTCACGCCAGGCCCGACAGCGACGGCGCCACTTCTTGACTATCTGGCAACGCAGCCCGGCGGCGCCGATGCACATGTTGCCGATCTGAATTTGAATCGACTTAGTGAGCCTGAGGAAGTCGCACAAACAGTTTTATGGCTTGCGTCGGACTTCTCATCGAACATCACAGGCATTTGTGTCCGCAGCAACATCCGCGCGGCAAGCCGTCGTCCGCACGGATCCTGAAGGGAAGTTCGACATGGCATCGGATGAAAGTGTGGAACTGACGGCGTGGCGCGACTTCTGTCGTCGACTCGAGACTGTCGGCGAGCAGTTGATGTCCGAACCCTTTCCCGTCGACGCTGCGGTGCGTGCCGAGGGTTATGACCACATGGCCGAACAGGTTCTGTGCTGGTTGGGGTGGTCAATTGGCTTTCCAAATGCTGCTCGTCCGTTCTTCATGCGTCAGAACGATCTGGTCACGCAATGGGGCGGACCGAATGCCGACAATGCCTATCGCCACGCTCGCATTGACCACACCAAGCGGTATCGGGTGAGCGGTCGCATGCATTCATGTGAAGAGTTCATCCTCGCGATGCGGGCCGGCTTCATGCATCAGGAGAAGTGGGGAACACTCGCCGAGCACAACGGATCCGATCTCGGAATCGGCAAAGGCGACGAGTTCGAGTTCTTCCTTGGTGGCGATGGCACCGAACCAGGTTGGTTGCCCATCCCTGAAGGCGTAGTCATGTGCTCACTTCGTGAGTACTACTTCGAATGGACCGAGGATGAACCGGCAACATTCACCATTGATTGTCTTGATGGTCCGGATCATCTGCCTCGAGTAACTGCCGAGGACTTCGCCGCAAAAGTCTCCGATGCGGCTGCCGGCGTTGAACGTTCAATGACGTACTGGAACCAGTACATGATCGATCAGCGCGCAATGCGCGAAGACAACTCGTTCCAAGGATCTTTTGCGCAGGACAAGGGTCTTGCTGCTGCTCGCTACGGATTCTGTTTCTGGGATCTTGGTCCCGATGATGCGCTCATTATTGAAAGTGAAGTTCCCGATGCTCGGTATTGGAGTTTGCAGCTCTATCCCGATGGCTGGTTTGAACTGGCTGATCCGGTTGAGCGCATCACGAGTTTGAATGATCGCCAATTGCGATTGTCAGACGACGGGCGCATTCGTGTCGTTGTTTCTCATCGTGACCCGGGCGTCGACAACTGGCTCGATGCTGGCGGGCGTCAACGGGGTCTCTGCACGCTGCGTTGGTTCTGGCCGCTCAGCGACGCTGCTCCGGAACCAACAGCGCGACTCGTTCACGTCGATGAAGTCTGGGACGGTCTGCCATCGGACACCGTTCGAGTATCGATGGAAGAACGTTCAGCGCTTCTTGAATCTCGCCGTCGCCACTTGGCGTGGCGTTTCCGCACTTGAGTGTTACGGGCGCATAATTCCGCCGCCGTCCACCGAAATGGTCTGGCCAGTGACATAGCGACTTCCATCGCTCAACAAGAACGCGACTGCGGGACCGATGTCATCAACGGCGTTGCCATCACGACCGACGGGGTTGTCGTCGTACATCGAAGCAAAAGCTGCTTCACGTGCGGGGTCAGAGCCGGCGACGGGAGCGCGGTGACTAGCTGACGCCGGCAGAACACAATTCACCGTGATTCCGTCACGGCCCCATTCGCGAGCTGCAGTGCGCGTGAGTGACCGGATGGCTTCGTTCGACGCGGCGTAGGGGCCATAACCGGTGGCACCAGTGAGACCCATCGAGGTTCCCATGGTGACAATGCGGCCCCAACCGTTTGCAGCCATATGCGGTTGCGCGGCTTGCATCAGCCACAGTGCACCCTTGGGGCCGGTATCAAACAGCAGGTTCATGTCGCTTTCAGTGACATCGAGCAGGGGAGTGATCGGTCGGAACGATTGAGCGTTCAATACGAGGCCATCGATGCGGCCAAAGCGTGCGAGGGTTTCGTCGACGACTTCGAACGAACGAACACGGTCGGCAACATCGGCAACAGAACCAAGGCAGTCGATGTTCTCCGCTTCAAGTAGCGCGATTGTTTCAGCAAGGCGATCGGGTTTGCGGCCGGTGATTACGACCTTTGCTCCAAGCGCACCGAGGTGGCGCGCTACGCCGAGGCCGATGCCCCGTGTGCCGCCAGTAATGATGACAACCCGGCCATCAAGATCGTTGAGAGGTGCGCCGGTCATGTGAGCAGCGTAGTTTCCTAGTTGATGGCTACGACTTGGGATCCGGGACCACGCCCTGAATGGGTTGAATTGGTGAATGCGGGTCTCGTGTTGCCGATTGCGGCTGAAGCAGCACTCCCGTTTGATCGGGAAGGTTTGATTGGCGAGGCGTTGGCCCGACAGGGACGTGCGAACGAAGGAATCGCCGCGCTGTGTGCTCCTGGCCCGGGGACTGGAGAGGACTTCGTTGAAGGTCTCGACATTGCGCTTGCATCGATTGAGAACGAAGCGAAATTGAACCTGCTGGGCCGATGGATGACGCGGCGGTTCGTGTTGCGCTTGTTGGAAGTTCGACTGCAGATCTGTGATTGGGTTCGCAGCGACCCCGGGGTGCGCGACGAACAAATTGTCGAGCCGCTCTTTGTTGTGGGTGCGCCGCGAACTGGCACAACTGTCTTGCACGCGTTGTTATCGGCCGATCATCGTCACCGAGTGCCGCTTGGTTGGGAGTTTCTGCGACCAGTTCCGCCGCCAACGCCCGAAACGTACGACAACGATCCTCGGATCGCGCTTGCCGATGCCGAACTGCGTGGCCCGCAACTCGTTACTGGTGGACTCGATGTCATCCACGCCTATGCCGGTCGTATGAATAAGGAATGTCTTTCGGCGATGTCGTTTGCTTTCCGCGGCGAAGAATTCATCAGTCGCTACAACACGCCGAGTTACATCGCTTGGTTGCAGGCATGTGACATGACGCCGGCGTACGAAATGCATCGCCTTGTGCTGCAGATTCTCCAGCGCCGCATGCCAACTCAGAAATGGGTCTTGAAGTCACCGGTGCATCTGCACAATCTTCCGGTTCTGCTCACTACCTACCCAGATGCACGCCTCGTCATCACTCATCGCGATCCGCTAGCGATTCTTGGTTCTGTGACGAGTTTGATCGCCACGCTTCGGTGGGCGCATAGCGATGATGTGGACACTGCTGTGATTGGTCGCTATCACGCTGACCTCTATCACTCCGATCTTGATGGATTGGTCGATCTTCAGACCAATGAAGTGCTGCCCGCGGGCCGCGTTTCACACGGTTCGTTCGCCGACTTCAACGCAGACGGTGTGGCGGTAGTCGCACGCATCTACGAAGAACTTGGGATTGACCTTCCCGATGACATTCGCGCCGCCATGTCGGCCGCACTTCAAGCCTCACCACGCGAGAAGCACGGCGATCACACATGGTCATTCGATTGGCTGGGGCTTGATGCCAATGAACAACGTGAACGTTTTGCCCGCTATTGCCAAACCTTCGGCCTCGTGGAGCCGGCCGCGAAGTGAACGAACTACCTCAGACGTTGCGCCAAGCGGTGCGCGATGAACTTCGAATCGCGTTCCGGTATCCGTATACCGTTCTGCAAGTCATTGTGTTGAATGCCGCGCTTGTGGTGGTGCTTTGGTATTTCGCACCGCCAAAGGTTGAGGGGTTGTTTTTTGAGATTCACAGCCCCGCTCTGTTTACGGTTGTTCTCGCTGGTTGGATGTTTTCAGACGTTCCTTCTACGAATGTTTTAGCTTCCGACGTCACCCGGACATTGCCGGCACTTGGCGATCGTGTGATGACACTTCGGCTCATGAACGCGAAACGTATTGCGTTATGGCTGCTTGTCGCTCCCGTATGTAGCGTGCTCACGTTCGTTATGGGTTATGGGAATCACCATTGGTTTGCGCAGGTCGTCGCACTCTCTTCAATAGTGATTCTCCCGTTCGGAACGCTCGCAATCTCCGGTTGGGTTGGAATCATTTGGCCCTATCACCCACGCAGTTTGAAGTACCGCTGGCGTCATCGAGACAATTGGTTTCATGATCTCGTGCGATGGGGAGTTCTCGTTGTGCTTCCCTATGGTCTGGTTCCGGCAATTGGATTGGTTCTGCTGGCACCAAGTCTTTTTGTGTGGTCGATCCACTCTGAACAGCAGGTGCTTGAGGTCTCATCGCCGCCGTACTTGGTCCTCGGAATCGCTCTCGCGGCGGCCATGTCGGCCGGGGGAGTGATCGTTGGTAACCGCTATGGGTGGCGACTCATTGAGCGTCGCCGTCCGACGCTTACGCACTATCTCGAGCACCCTGAACTCGGCTGAGTTGCCGATGTCGGTTGGCGTTGGTGGGTTAACCCCGGTACTCTGGCGATCACGCCGCGGGGTGGAGCAGTCTGGTAGCTCGTCGGGCTCATAACCCGAAGGTCGTTGGTTCAAATCCGACCCCCGCCACCATCGAAATGGGAAGAGCCGACCTGCGGGTCGGCTCTTTGCGTTTCGAAGAACGCGCACCCGGATTTGGGAGGAACGAGCGGTTGGGGGAGGGCTCTCGAATGCCCAAGTATTGTTGGCAAAGTGAGTCAGACCCACTCGGACATCCCCCTCTCTCCGCTTGATCAGGGCATCGTCCTATGTGAGCAGCATCGGGGCATGACTATTCATTTCGAGGCTTCGCTCGCTGAGTCGATTAGTGGAACTCGATTTCGCCGTGCGGTGCAGACAGTCATGGAGCAGTCGCATCGCCTCCGGTCGCGGGTCGTCATCAATCGGTGGAAGAGCAGCCCCATGCGTTGGAGCGATTTCCCAGCGTCTGCTTCGGTCGATGTGACCGAATTGAAGTGCACCCGAGCCGAGCTCGCCGATTTCCGTGACGCGTTCCTGGGTCGGGGATTCGATGTCACGGTTGATCCGCTCGTTCGCTTCCTCATCGCCGATCATGGAATGGAAGGGAGCTCTCTCATCGCTCTCTCCCATCACGTTGTTTCTGACGGCGTAGGGATCTGGGCGGTTATCCAGCGGATCGCTGAGCAGTACGGCCGTGAGGGCGATACCGAGGAGCTTCGCATCCAGACAGAGGAGTCGTCGGGCGATGAGGATCGATCGGCCTTGGCCGCGGAAACGGAATCAGCGTTGGAACTTGAGCAGCCCGGTGCCGCACCGGTTCGAGCGATCATCGATGCAGCGCAAGCAATTCTGAATGCTCCACGACCGGAGAGGCTCAGTGGTCGCGGTGCCGTCGGCTCTGATGACGCTCTCATCGAACTCCGCCGCGTCGATGGTTCCATCATTGAGGCCATTTCAAGTTCCGCACTGATGTCGTCGGTTCCGGATGCGACGCTTAACGACCTCCTCCTGTTGGCGTTTCATCGGGCGTTGGCGGAGTGGAACCGACTCTGTGGTCAGGTCCCCGATCGGATCTCGGTGACTGTGCCGATCAATCAGCGCCGACGGGGCGAAACGACCCTCGGGAACTCTGCAGGCCAGGGCTCGACGGTGACAAGGGGAGAACAGCGCGGCGATGACCTGATCGGACTCCGGTCGATAGTCGAGCAAACCCGCGAGATCAAGCAGGATCGGGGGCGTGCCGATCCGTCCTCGTCAGTCGGGAGTCTCTGGTTCATGCCCACCGGGGTTAGGGCGCTCATCCCTCGAATGGTCGGGTTTGTCACTCGCGAGCGTTTTCTGACCACGTCGCGTCTGTCGAACATGGGTCGCATCGAACTGCCGGATTCAGGGCTGCGATTCACCGACGTCTGGTTCTCCGTACCGGTACGAATGCCACAGGGAGCCACTCTCGGAGTGGTTCAGAGTGGTCCGAACATCACGCTTGCCCTTCGGTGCAGCCGCCGGCTCTGGGATCGAGCAGCGGCACAAGAGTTCGCGGATCTCGTTGTTGAGGAACTTCTGCAACTCAGTGCGCGCTAAAGCTCCGGGGACTTTTGGCGTTGTTGTTACGCCCAGTTTCCATTCCGTAAGGGCTGCGTCTCGTCCTACGGCCAACCTAAAACAGCTGTATCGGCCGCCCGATGCCGATCCATCCGGCGGCCACTTCTAGGATCAAGGCCCGATGGATCCACGGATTGAACGCTCAATTGCTTCATTCAGTGACGCGTTGATGGAGGCGGTGATCGCTCCGAGTTGGAGTGGTCTCGGGTATGTCGCCCGCCGCCGCCTCGAGGGATGGGACAACCAAGTTCCACCTCGGATGGACGGCAAAGTCGTCGTTCTCACCGGCTTCACCTCCGGAATTGGTTTGGCTGCGGCGACCCGGTTCGGTGAACTTGGGGCCACTTTGCATCTTGTCGGTCGTGACCCGACTCGGACTTCGTCCACGGCGGAACTCCTGAGTGGTCAAGGTTTCGACGTGCACACAAGCGTGGCCGATATGGGCGATCTCGATGCCGTTCGTTCGATCGCAAGTGAAATCACCGGCGCGCACCAGCACCTTGATGCGCTCATTCACAATGCGGGCGCGCTCTCTCCTGAATACACGGTTTCTCCGCAAGGGTTTGAGATGACTGTGGCCTCGCAAGTGTTGGGTCCGTTCCTTCTCACTTCGTTGCTTCTCCCACTGCTTGAAGCGGGCGAGTCGAATGGTCGAGTGATCGCTGTTGCATCGGGTGGCATGTATCCCGAGAAACTTGATGTGGAAAAACTCATTGCCAGCCGGGATTCGTACAACGGAGTGCGCGCATACGCGCGGGCGAAGCGAGCACAGGTTGAACTGAATGTGGAATGGGCTCGGAGGTCTGGCTCGGGTGTGATTTTTCAGGCGATGCATCCCGGTTGGGTCGACACGCCCGGAGTTGTGAAGTCGCTTCCTCGTTTCCACGCAATCACAAAGCCTGTGTTGCGCTCGGCGGAAGCGGGTGCCGACACAATCGTTTGGTTGGCTGATGTTGACGCGAAGGAACTCGGTGCCAACGGCGGCTTTTGGCTCGATCGGCACCGGCGGAGCATCACCAAGGTTCCAGGAACGGGAGCATCGCAGAGCGAACGCGACCGACTTTGGCAATGGTGTGAAGACAACAGCGGGTCAGATTGACAGCCCTAGTGAGAATTGCGATTATCGGTTCCGGGATTGCCTCAGTCGCTAAAATCATCCGAAAGCTGGGTCAGGTTCGGAGTACTGGCGAGAACCCCCAGGATGATTAGGAATGAAGATGCGCTACCCACTTGGCAGATGGATGAGCATGGCGGCAATGGCCACAGCGGCCGTTTCGCTGGTTGTAATGGTGCCGAACAATGCATCGGCAATACCGGCAAATTCGCCGAGTGCAAGCTGTGGTGGTCGGACGGCCACGATTGTGTCGGCGGCTGCAACGGTGACGGGCACTGCTGGCAACGACGTGATTCTGGCCACGGGAACAGCCGGTCAGACCATCCGCTCGGGTAGCGGCAACGACATCATCTGCGGTTCGGTCGGACCCGATCGCATCGTTGCTGGTGACGGAAACGACACTGTGATCGCCGGCAACGGCGACGACGTCGTCGATGCAGGGAACGGAAACGACAACGTTGACGCCGGCATCGGTCGCGACAACGTGGTTGGTGGCGCAGGCGATGACGTCCTCAGTGCCGGTAGTGGCAACGATCGCGTTACTGGTGACGCCGGCAACGACCGCATCACCGGAAGTGATGGGTCAGACACCCTCATCGGGGGCTCCGGCAACGACGCGCTCAACGGCGGTTCCTCGCCGGATGTCATTGATCCCGGCGCCGGTTCGAACACCTGCGGTTCCGATACCTCTGATTCGGTGCGCGGTTCGTGCGTCATCGATGTGACCGGCCCGGTCATCAGCAACATCGTGGCGCCCAACGTTGTCACCGCAGGTACGACGGCGACCTTCACCTGGCGGGTCAGAGACGCCAGTGGTCTGGACAACACCAACATGCGTTTCGGTGGCTACAGCGGCTGGATCACCTCATGGTGCGGGTTCGTGACTGTCGCTGAGCGGGTGAGCGGAACCGCCTCCGACGGTACGTATCGAGCCACCTGCGACATTCCTGCCAATGCGGTGAACGGCAGCTACACGGTGTTCCTTATGGCCTCGGACTCGTTCGGGAACAACTCGGGATGGGACGCTTCAACGCAGTTCGACTTCTCGGTGACTGATGGATCAGCCGATGCATCGCCGCCAGAGGCCAGAGATCTGTCGGCCCGAGTCGATGGTGGTTCGGTAATTGTGAGTTGGCGGGCCATAGATCCTTCCGGCGTTGCCGGACAGTCCGCATGGCTGGCGTACAACGTCTACTCGTTTGCCAGTGTGGAGGGCCCGTACTTCGTTTACAACGCAGCGGTCCGCGTTGAGGGCGACAACACCGACGGGGTCTACCAACAGCGAATCGATCGTCGACAGATAACTCCGAATGGCACCTTCACGGTTTGGCTCACTGTGATCGACGCATTAGGCAATAAGTCATTCGCCCAGACCGCAACGACAATTGCGCTCTAAGAGGCGCATTCAGGGTCAGCCAGTGAAGGCCGGGACAACAGGTTCGGTTGTCGGCGCGGTCGTGGTGGTCGGTTCGGGTTCGGGCTCTTGGACCTCGAACGCGCCGACATCAGCCACACCGAACACGATGCGGGCGAAGCCGACTCCGCGCTGATCAAACTCATTGCCATCGAACACTGGAACTGGGTTCGGGCCGGCATCGATGGCGGGGCTGCCTGCAAGCAACGCGTGGGTCTTGGTGACGCCACCATTGTTCGCCAACAGGCCAAGCTTCGGATCTGTCACACCAACCTGCGTGCCGCCACCATCAACCAGGGTGACTGCCGGCTCAATCACACCCAATATTGAATGGCTGGCGTTCACAATCGGAAGTGAATTGTCGTACGCACCGATGTCAGTCCCGAGATTCCCCGCCACAATCGAACCGATGAGCGTCAGGTCGCCGCCAACGGCAGGTGCCGAACCCAACACTCTTGAACGACTCTCGTGTCGCGCCATCTCCCGCTCATTCGTTGTCCGGTGCGCCGAATTGGGTTCGGCGGGAAGGGCTAGCGGTGCGGTGCGGTTCTGACCTGAATCGATACCGCCAATGCTGTCGTAGAGAACGCCCGTCGAGTTGTTCGTCACGGTCGACTGGGTCAGCGTCACACCGGCGCCTTTGCCCATGTAGATACCACCACCGTCGCTGAGTGCATAGTTCCCCGAAATCGTGGAGTTGAAGATCTCGACAGGAAAATAGGCACTCGTCGCATAGAGACCACCGCCCCAATCGGCGTGGTTTCCCGAAATCGTGGAGTTGCTTATCGTCAGGACGTGACTACCGGAGGTTTCGTCATAATCGTGGGAATAAATGCCACCGCCACCTTCGTCCGAACTATTTCCGTCGATCGTGGTGTTCATGATCGACGTGTTGGTGGCAGCCAAGTTGAGGCCGCCGCCCTCTGTGCCCGAGGTGTTGTTTGAAATTGTCGAGTCGGAGATGGTCAGCTGACCGGACTCTAACTCTGCATAGACCCCGCCGCCTTCTTCGGTGGAGTCATTGCCAGAGATAGTGACCCGCGTCATCGAAACATTCATGACTTGATCGGAGCTTCCGTCGAGGTAGACCCCGCCCCCTTCATAAAGGGCGGAGTTTCCCGTGATAGTTACATCGGTGATCGAGATCTCGAGGGGGGCACTTCCGTTGTTGAAGAAATACAACGCTCCACCAGATTCGTCCGCCACGTTGTTCGAGATCACCGAGTCGCGGATCACGATCGTTCCGGCCACTGAATACAGATTGATGGCACCCCCGTCGTTGGCTGCGTAGTTGCCGCTCAACACCACATCCGCCACCGTGAGGCTGGCGTCCCCGTAGAACTTTTGGATCGCCCCGCCGCTTCCTTGGTCTTCATTGTTGGTTCCATTGCCACCCGTGATGGTGACGCCGGAGATCGTCGATGCGCCATCGGCGATATCGAGACGGTCAAGCATGAAGAGCGCGTGACCGGTTGATGGGCCGCCTGCTTCGGTCCAACCACCGTCGATCGTGATGACCGATGCTCCCGGACCGTGCAAATCGATACCGCCCGTGAGCCGAGGCAGGTCGGAGAGAACGTCGATCGTGCCGGTCAGACCGGCCGTAAAGGTGATCGTGTCGACACCTGCAGCCGCGTTTGCAGCAAGCATCGCCTGGCGCAGGCTGCCCGCACCCGAGTCAGCCAACGTCGAGACCACGAGAGCGGTGTTGGCCGACGCAGTCGACGAAGTGAGCATCACGAACGGACCTACGCCCGCCGCCGCTAGAACTGCCGTCGAACCGAGAGCCACAACACGGCCCGAACGGCGCCGAATAGGAGTTTCACCCAGAAGAGTGTGCATCACGAATACCTCGCCTTAATCACATATTTGGATGCAGTTATAGCACACTCCGTTTCCTGAGTTGGGAGGCGAGGACAGGGCGAACTCAAATCCCGAAGGTCACGGGCTCACATCTTGTCTCCGCCAACTCGTTGAAGGACTCGAAGAGTTACTGAAGGGGAGCACGGACTAGTCGAGCGGTGGGAGCGTGAGTGAGCGACCGAATCTTGCCGCCATGTCGGCCCAACTCTTCTTTGACCGTGGCTCAATGCCGACTGCTTCGAGAACGCCGAGTCCTACCTCTGCTGCCCAAGTGAACAGCACCGCATCGCGAATATCGACCGATGGGTCAATTCCAAGTTCTTCCTGGTTGGCTTCGTAGCGGTCAACCCAGTCTTGGAGATGTTCCAGTTGTTCGTCGCGCAAACGATCCTGAGTTTCGCTGTCAGTAATCGCGGCCGCTGCGCCTTGAAGGATGAGCGAGCGCAGTTGTCGGCGCTCCGCGAACCGAAATGCGGCGCGTTTCAAGACGTCGACGTGTTGTGGCTGTTGATCACTGGTTGCCGGAATGCTTTCAAGGTCGGTTTCTGTTCGTGAACTGATTGCTTCGGCAAGCAACTCTGCCTTATTGCGGAAATGCCCGTAGATAGCGCCCGTAGTGAGCGATGCCTCACGTGCGACATCTCGAATTGAGGTTTGGAGATAGCCGTTCGTCGCGAACATTTCGGCAGCTAACTCGATGAGCGCAGCGCGAGTGGCCACTGCTTTGGCTGAAGGACGAACGGGAAGTTGGTTTCGTTTGGTCGCAGGACGTTTTCGAAGGGTGGCGTGTTTTGTGCTCATTGGCAGTGTTTCCTCGCGCGACCTTAGGCCGCGGGCTTCGGAATCCAATCAGTTGTGGGCGCAATTGTGTAGGTCGCGATGAGCGATCGGATGAAGTCCGAATCGTGCATTGGGTCTGAAGGTTCATCGACTTTGACGCCACGGTTTTTCATGTCGGCGATAAGACGTTCGAAAATCACGTCGGTGGTGAGGTCGTCGGAATGATCAAGTGACTTTTCAAGTTCTTCCATGTCGGAGTACAACTCAGCGCTCCAATGAACCAGTAGTCGGGTTTCTTCGGGTTGATAGCGACGGATGACGTCGCCATCGGTTGTGATTGCCCAATCATCGCGATCAGCGTCGTATCCGATCATCGAACGGTGCTTGAGTCCGGGGATGTCACGATCTTCGGGCCGACCGACAGGATCACCGCGGTGAAACATAACTTCGTTCTGAACGACAACCCCTTTGTCCCACAGTGGGTGTTCAAGAACCTTTGGTTGACCGAATGGGCCATCGGGCCAGTAGGTAAACGTTCCGTTCTCACCCCGATACCACCAGGCGATCACTTGGGCCATCTTCACAATGTGATCTTGGAACAGTCCTGACTTTCCCATGATGTTGGCCAGCCACACCGGAGAGTTCTCCAGACGGATTCCGCGAAACTGAACTGCGTCGAGGTGTGGGTTGAGTCCACTGTGATGCGCGCCGCAGAAATTGAAGAGCATGTGTGTGGGCTTTGCATAGGCGGCGCCCCAGTAGTCGCGAGCGAGATCGAGAAATTTCTCGTTATAGAAGCAATCTTCGAGTTCGGGATAGAAACACGCAGATCCTTTGGCCAAGTAGCCGCGGAAGTGACCAGTTGCGATGTCGTCGAGCGTCAACTTGGGGCCTTCGCCCTCGCGCATTGGTCCTGAAGTTGTCGCGACAAGTTCTTCGACGGTGTCGAAGTGGTGGGCGGTAATCGTGGGCCACGGACCTTGACGTTTGAGTACACCCATGATGCGCTCGTGCTGGTCGTCGGTATAGACGTCTTCAATGACGCGGGGTGGGGCGACGGGCCGAAGCGCTTTTGCGAGATCTTCGTTGGTGATCGTCATTGCAGGGGCTTCCCTTTTATGAGAGTGGACTCTTCTTGAAGACGTACAGAATATAACGATGGTATCTTATCGATGCTGATGGATCGCTGGCGGGGGAATGCTCGGGCGATTGATCGGCAGCAGCTCTACAGCTCCGAAGTTGCACCGTTGAAGAGAGAAGAAGCCGATGATTCAGCCCGCCGATGTCCACGAACTGGTTTCCCACTGGTGGTTTGCCTACGACAATGCGATCTATGACGAATGGGCCGACATGTTTACCGATGATGTGCACTTCACGTGTCGAACCGATACTGGCAAGACGAACTATGAGGAGTTCGTCAACGCCGACGTACATGGAAAAGCGGCCGTCTTGGCATGGCAGACCGAACACCGCAAGGGAAGCCCTCACCCACTCCGTCATGGTGGCGAGAACGTCCATATCAGTGCGAACCGCAGCGACGATGCTGACTTCCGTTCGTACATTCGCGTCTCGCAAATCATTAGTGGTTCCCCTTCGGATCTTTCGACCGCGCTTGTCACGGGAACGGTCCGCCTTGACGGTGGGAAACTTCGATTTTCGGCCCTGCATACGGTGCTTGATACCGAAGAGTCCGGTGTCATTGGCGAGCGGAAGGTGTTCTGATCATGGGAGCGAAAGATCTGTTCGACCTGAGCGGAAAAGTTGCAATCGTTACTGGTTCCACAAAAGGAATCGGTCGTGCCATGGTCCAGGGACTCGCTGAATCAGGAGCAAAGGTCGTCATCAGTTCTCGCAAACAAGATCTTTGCGACGAAGTTGCGGCGGAGGTTGCAGGATCAACAGGACAAGAGACGCTCGGACTCGCCTGTCATGTTGGCGACTGGGAAGGAATCCCTTCGTTTGTCGAAGCAGTTGTTGCTCGGTTCGGGAAGATTGATGTTCTTGTGAACAACGCCGGCATCAATCCGGCTCCTACGACAGTTTCAGATATGTCGATTGAGTACTGGCGCAAGATGTTCAACGTCAATCTCGAAGGACCACTGCGCATGGCGCAGCAGGTAGCGCCGTTTATGCGCGACAACGGGGGCGGCTCCATTGTGAACATCGTGACGATGGCGGCGTATTCCGGAGGATCGAATGTTTGCGCTTATGGCTCATCGAAAGCGGGGCTGATCAATCTCACGAAATCGATGGCTCAGGAATGGGCGCCATGGAACATTCGTGTCAATGCACTGTGTCCAGGCCCGTTTATGACCGAGATGGTTGCCGGAGCCGAACGAGTTCGCGAAGGCTTCATTGACATGATCGCTAATGGAACGCTCATGAAGCGTGTTGCTGACGCCGATGAAATCGTTGGTCCTGTGCTGTATCTCGCCAGTGATGCCTCTTCGTATGTCACTGGCGATGAGATTTCAGTTTCAGGGGGCATGCAGAAATAAGGACTTGTTTGTCCTCGGTCTCTTGGTAGCCAGAGACGATCATCTCGAGGACGAATCATTCCTCCGCCTTTTCCTTGCGGCACGCTTTTCACGGCACGTGCAGGGGGACCGCGACTACCGTTTCTTCTGGGGATGCCTACCAAAGGCACTGAATTACAGGAGGCCGCTATGGCCCAGTACGTGCCTAATGCGATGGAATGGTCCGAGCGGGCATTGCAGGTGCGAGCCTTCGTGTTCGACTTCTGGGCGGAACAGCGACGCGGCCCCAATCTGCGAGATGTCTACGAAGGAACGGGTCTGTCGCGACGCGACATCGTGCAGGCGTATAAGGAATTGCAAACAGGCATTGTCGTAGTCGTCGATCAAGACTCACCGAACTGCGACATCATCAAGATTCCTCCTTACTCGGCGTTCCCGAGTCAAGTCGCGCTCTATGTCGACGACTCATTCCATTCCTTCATTGGTTGCGCCCACGAAGCGGTTGCTGTTTCGAAGATGCCTCACTTCGCCGGTAAAGAGGTGAGGCTGGAGTCGTACTGCGCGTGTTGCCTTGAGCCGATCACGTTCTGGTCGCGTGAATTCGAAGTCACTCGGTACGAGCCGATTGAACCGCTTGTACACGTAGCAGCTCAAGTGTGGGACTGGGTGCATGACGACATGAAGTCGATGTGCGACCACACCAACTTTGTGCTCGACCGCGAACACGGAGAACGCTATGAACGGCAGATCGGTCGACGCGGTATCTATTTCACGATGGACCAGGTGCACGCCTACGTGGAACCCGCAGTGGGCACACGAGGTTGGGATTATCACTGGCCGAGCCAGTCGATGAGTCCGGAGAAGTTGATTGGTCGCCTTCAGGAACTCGGCATCGATCTGACACCTTGGGACATTTGACAGGTCTGCGCGATTACCGACCTCAACATGAAAAATCAGTTTTCGATTTGATTGATTGCAGCCCAGATCTTTTGTGGGGTGCAGGGCATATCTAGATGCTGAACGCCGAGGTGTCTCACGGCATCGATGACTGCGTTCTGTACAGCGACCGGAGCAGCGATCATTCCGATTTCGCCAACGCCTTTTGCCCCTAGGGGATTGCGCGGGCTGGGGGTCTCAATGAAATGCGTTTCGATGCCGGGGATTTCCGCTGCGCTGGGCACCGCGTAGTCAGCAAAGGAGTTTGTTAATGGATTCCCGTCCTCGTCGAAGACGAACTCTTCATAAAGCGCCTGCGAGATTCCTTGGGCCGTCGCTCCAATGACTTGTGATCGAGCGGAATCCGGATCAAGGACAACGCCACAATCGGTAACAGCGACATGACGAAGCGGTACGACTTTCCCCGTCGAGCCATCGATTTCAACCACTGATAGGTGCGCGGCGGCTGGATAAGTGGCCCCGGCTTGTTCGTAGATGCAGTTCGCTTCAATTGGTTCCTCTGAAAAAGTAACGAGTTGAGCGAATGTCAACGATCGGGAAGGGACTCCGCGAACGCCAATGGAGCCCCCGGGGTAGAAGACGATGTCTTGGATATCGGCTTCGAACTGTTTGGCGGCTGCTTCTCGAAGCGAGTCGTGTAATCGTTCGACAGATCGAAAAACTGCGGTACCTGCAAGCTGAGCCGTTCGTGATCCCATCGTTCCATCGCTCTGCGACCACTGGCCCGTATCGCCTTCAACAATATGAATCTGGTCGTTTGCGAGGGGGAGAACTCGTTGAACGATTGATCGGTAGAGGTTGCCATGTTGCTGCCCAGCAGACGCCGAACCGGTCAAAACAACGATATTTCCATCGTCATTGATCTGGATCGAGGCACCTTCAGTGCGCGAGAACCAGGCTGTTGAATCGATAACGATTGAAACGCCAATTCCCATGAGTTGGCCGCTTGTGGTGCGACGTTCGAGTTGTTCTTGGCGCAGGTTGCGGTAACCACTTTTTGCCACAAGGAGATCGAGCAAATCGTGGTAGTTCCCCGAGTCGTATTCGAGCCCGGTGGGAGCTAGGTAGGGGAATACGTCGGCAGTGAGAAGGTTCCGTTTTCTGATCTCAACAGGGTCAATACAAAGAGCATCGGCAAGAACATCAAGTGTTCGCTCGAGCATCACGGCGGCTTCCGACCGGCCGGGTCCTCGATATGCGCCGACAGGGGGAAGGTTGGTGACGACTGATTGGGCCGTGATGTTGGCAGCAGCGATCCCATACGGGCCGCACACCATCATCCGGGTCTTCCCCGGTTCCACTGCGCCAACGTTTGGGTACGCCCCGGCATCAGCAGTGATATCGGCTTCAATGGCTAGTAATCGTCCATCAGAAGTGGCATGCAACTTCACGTGATTACGAACACCACGACCTTGCATCGAACTGAGGTTGGCATTGCGATCCTCAATGAAACTCACGGGTCGACCAAGTAATCGGGCGGCAGCTGCGACGACGACGTGCTCACAAACGCCGCCGGCGGCTTTCCCTCCGAATCCACCACCGACGTTGGGGATCACGACACGAACATCGGAAAGTTCCATCTGTAGAGACCGCGCTATTTGGCGTTGAGCGGCGACGGGTACTTGTGTCGAAACTAAAATTTCGAGTCGGTCGCCAGGCTGCGGGGTAGCAACGATGGCATGTCCCTCGATTGGGGCACAGCTCAATCGCGGTATTGAGTGTGAAACCGACGTCACTACTTCGGTGCCAGAAAGGTCCGGTGTTGCATTGTCGCTTGGCCACTGTAAACAAACGTTGCTCGGGTGATTTGGGAAGAGAACAGGTGCAGTTTCGAGGCCGACATCACGCATATCAGTGAGAGCTGGAAGCGGCTCGTAGTCGATCACGACAAGTTCGGCGGCATCGGCGGCGATGGCTGGGCTTTCGGCAATGACGGCCACCACTTTCTCGCCGACGTAAC
>Ga0209296_1001531_pt1 | contig 17622 bp, 15 predicted proteins | sample S_130206_EF_Meta_FD_187319 | JGI IMG/M metagenome (GOLD analysis project Ga0209296, IMG submission 187319) | Freshwater microbial communities from Lake Simoncouche, Canada to study carbon cycling - S_130206_EF_MetaG (SPAdes) (version 2) | ecosystem: Environmental > Aquatic > Freshwater > Lake ...
GATGAGCGGGAGGGTGATTTTGCGGAATGTTCGGAACGACGATGCCCCAAGATCAAGTGACGCTTCTTCGAGGCGCCAATCGAAACCGCGAATCCGAGCGCGCACGGTGGTGGCGACGTAACTCACCGAGAACATCACCTGGGCGATGACGATTGTGATGAACCCTCGTGACCAGTTGATGGAGACGAACAAGGTAAGGAGCGAAAAGCCGAGCACGATCTCGGGCATCGTGAGCGGAAGAATGAGAATGGCGCCGATCATTCCTTTGGCTCGGAACTTGTATTTCACCATGGCCAAGCCCATGAGCGTGCCCAGCACAGTGGCGATGGCAGTGACGACAACGGCAATTTTGAGACTGAAGATGAGAGCGTCAGTGAGTTCGGGGTACTTGAACGGATCAGTCCAACCGGCAAGCGAAAACTTGTTCCAGATGTAGTTGTACTTGCCGGTGGGTTCGTTGAATGAATAGATGACTGTGACGAGGATCGGTGTGAAGAGGAAGAGCAAGCCGAGCACTGCCCATACCCACAACGAGACGCGTCCGATCGCGCGCAACCAATTGGGCGGATTCATGCGATTTCCTCGGTACCCAATAAACGCGCATACACAATGACGCCGACGAGGATCATCGCCATGAGCATGAACGACAAGGCGGAGAGTTCAGGTCGGAAGAATTCCTTGCCGAAGTTTTTCTCGATGATCTGGCCGATCATGACGGTGCGGTCGGAACCCAAGAGTTCCGAGTTCACGAAGTCGCCAGCCGCAGGAATGAAGGTGAGGAGTGTTCCGGCGAAGAGGCCAGGTAGCGAGAGACGGAGAGTGATCTTTCGAAACGCTCTTGATGGTGACGAATAGAGATCAGCAGCAGCATCGAGCAGGCGGTGATCCAATTTTTCGAGACTCACATAAATGGGCAGCACCATGAACGGCAAGAAGTTGTAGGTGAGCGCGGCCACGACTGCGAAGGGTGAGCCGAGAATGCCTTGGTTGTCGTTCAAGATGCCGACTGATTGCAAAATGCCAACAACGGGGCCGTTATCGAACAACAGGATCTTCCATGACAGCGTGCGCACGAGGTAGGTCACGAAGAACGGAAGAATGACGAGTGCAAGAAAGAGGTTCTTGTACTTCCCGCCTTTCGTGGCAATGACATAGGCCAACGGGTAGCCGATGATGATCGCGGCCAGGGTGGAGATCGTTGCGTACACGAATGTGCGGATGATCACCGTTGAGTTGTCAGAGATCACCGTCGAGTAATTCGATAATCCGCCGTCTTGTAGCGATAAGCGCCCGAGACTGAAAAGCGGAAAGACGAAAAAGATCAGCAGCCATAAACCGCCGGGAGCAATGAGCAGCCAGGGAGTGAACCACCGCCGTGCCGATACGCCGCTGTCGTCCCCGCCGTCTTCACGGCGAGGACGACGAAAGCGCGACGGCGCAGCGGCAGCGGTCATTGAGCGGTGTTACTGCTCGGTCGCGGCAACGAATGCGCGCTCTACTTCTTCGGCAACATCTGGGCTGATGACATCGAACTCGTACAACGGCGGTGTCGCCGGCGGAACGATGAAGGGGCTGGCTTGGGCGGTGGCAGTCATGTACTTCTCGGCGCCGGTGACCGGCGGGATGTACAAGATGCTTTCGTACAACGGACCAGCAACAGCAGGGTCGTAGACGTAATTGAGCAACTTGTTTGCGCCCTCGGGGTTCTTCGCGCCAACGGGGATCATGGCGTTGTCGACCCACAACATTCCGCCCTGACTTGGGATGACCCATTCAAGGCCGGGATTGTCCGCCTGCAACTGCGCGACGTCGCCGGACCATGCAACAGCGATCCATGTATCGCCAAGCGCGAGATCCTCGGTATAGCTATTGCCAGTGACCTTCTTGAACTGACCTGCGTCGCGGGCCTTCTCAATCTTGTCGACTGCGGCAAGCATCTGCGTGGTCGTCCCTGTGGTCGGGTTGGTGCCCATGCCGAGCATGGTGAGGCCAACGGTGTCGCGCATTTCGTCGAGGATGGTGACCTTGCCCTTGAACTTCGGGTCGAAGATGGCGTTGACGTCGGTGATCTTTCCGCCAACTTTGTCAGGCCAATAGGCCAGACCGGTCTGTCCGACCGCCCACGGAATCGACTTCGCGCGTCCTGGATCCCATGACGGATTGGCGAGGCGAGAAATCACGTTCTTCTTATTTGGGAACGTTGCGCTGTCGAACGGCTGGACCAAGCCAGCGCCGATATAGGCCGCAGCGTTCCACGACGTGAGCACGATGAGGTCGGCGCCGATTCCGTCGCCCTTTTCGAGCGTGGCTTGATACTTGGTGTTGAACGACTCGTTGCCATCGATGCTGTTGCGGTAATCAACCTTGATGCCGGTTGAGGACGTGAAGCCCTTAAGCGTGGCCGAGGTGCTGGGCTCATCACCTTCGATGTAGAGCGGCCAATTGAGAACGGTGATGCCGGCGTTATTGCTTCCACCGCCACTGCTGCTGGAACCGGAACTGCACGCGGCGAGCAATGTCGGGCCAACGGCAAGGCCTCCAAGGGCGAGCCCACCCATGCCTAGGAATCGTCGACGAGACGTTCGGTGTTGGGCCATGGCCTCAAGGATTTCTGGGTCGATTGAGTTGCTCATGTTCGGTCCTCCTGCTGGTGTGGTTGATTAACCCTCGACGACGATGTCATCGAGAGTGCGGGGTTGATTCGGCGCGTCGGGTAAGACGCACGCGGCGGTTGGTGCCCACGATGCCCACACACTGTCGCTGGGGCGAAGTAGGGGAAGGTCGGCATCGGGTTCGATATTGGCAATGATCGGCGAACCATCGGGTGCGCGCAGCGCAAGACGAATCACTGGTCCCTGAAAAGTGAGATCGGTGACGGTGGCGTTCACTGATTGCATGCCACCGCTGGGTGGGTTCATTGAAATTGAGATGCGCTCCGGGCGCACCATGAGCGTGACGGGCGCACCGGCACGAACGGAATCAGCAACACAAGAACCGCTGAGTGTTGAGCCACCGAGCGCACTCACTGTTGCCGAAGTTGCCGAACGATCGGTGACAGTTGCCGACCAAAGGTTTGCTTGCCCAATGAATCCGGCAACGAAGACAGTTTCGGGATTGTCGTAAATTTCGGTGGGAGTGCCGATCTGTTCCACTCGTCCATCGGACATGACGGCGATGCGGTCGCTCATGGTGAGCGCTTCCTCTTGATCATGCGTGACGTAGACGAACGTGATGCCCACTTCACGCTGAATGCGTTTCAGTTCAAACTGCATCGCATGACGAAGTTTGAGATCGAGTGCGCCGAGGGGCTCGTCGAGAAGAAGCGCCTTGGGAAGGTTCACTAATGCACGAGCAAGTGCGACACGTTGCTGTTGGCCACCAGAAAGCTGTGCAGGACGACGACTAGCAAATTCAGTGAGGCGAACAACCTCAAGAATTTCACTCACGCGCTTTTTGATCGTTGCTTTGTCGACTCGCTTCGCCTGTGGGCCGAATGCCACATTGTCGAAAACATTCATGTGGGGGAACAACGCGTACTGCTGGAACACGGTGTTCACATCGCGCTTGTTCGGAGGAACTTTCGAGACATCGACGCCGCCAAGTCGAATGGCACCACTTGTGGGTCGTTCGAAACCGGCGATCATCCGGAGCGTTGTGGTCTTGCCACAACCAGATGGACCGAGCATTGAGAAGAACTCGCCTTGCCCGATTGAGAAATGGGCATGGTCGACCGCGACGAAATCGCCGAATCGCTTCACGACATGATCGATCTCGATGACTGGAGTGGAAAGGCCAACCGCAGTCGGAGACGTCATAGTAATTGAGTTCTCTGTCAGCTCTCACCCCTCCGCAATCACAGGTGCGCCGCACCCGGTCGAATTGATAAGGATCACCTGAATTCGGGCCTACCGCAAGAATTGAGCGATTGCGAGTTGATGAACAATAGTTTTTGGGGCTCGGCTCGCGGACATCCCTTGCGGTTTGGTCCTTCGTGGCCCACGATGCGGTGACGGAAATCGGACGAGGAGTAAACGTGGCTCATCTCAATTTCATTGGCGGGAAGTGGGTTCCCGCCCAAAGCGGTGCAACCGATGAGGTCGTGGCGCCGGCCACGGGAGCGGTCATCGCCTCCGTTCCCTCCAGCGGCGCGGCCGACGTCGACGCCGCAGTGACTGCGGCGAGTGCCGCATTTGCTGAGTGGGGCACGGCCACGCCCAGAGCTCGGTCCGAAGCGCTGCTGGCGCTGGCCGATCGCCTGGAGGAGAACATCGATGAACTCAAAGCCATCGAGGGTGAGAACGTCGGCAAGCCGGTCTCAATTATCGATTTCGAATTCGATCTCACGATCGACAACCTTCGGTTCTTTGCCGGAGCGGCCCGCACGATGGATGCGCAAGCTGCGGGTGAGTACATGGACGACCACACCTCAATGTTGCGACGCGACCCACTCGGTGTCGTTGCGGGTATTGCTCCGTGGAACTATCCGCTCAACATGGCGATCTGGAAAATGGGACCCGCTCTCGCTGTGGGCAACACCTTCATACTGAAGCCGTCCGAGTTGACCCCATTCACGGCCTTCCGCCTTGCCGAACTCACTGAAGGAATTCTTCCCGCCGGCGTGTTCAACGTTGTTGCTGGTCAAGGTGAAACAGCGGGCGATGCAATTGTTCGCCACCCAGGTATTGCGATGTTGTCGCTCACTGGTGATGTGAACACCGGAAAGATGATTGCGCGCAACGCAGCCGACACCTTGAAACGAGTGCATCTTGAACTCGGCGGCAAGGCGCCGGTTGTTGTGTTCGATGACGCGGACATTGAAGCGCTCGTCGCGACGCTCACCGAAACTGGCTATTACAACTCGGGTCAAGATTGCACCGCACCGTGTCGAGTCATCGCTGGGCCGGGCGTGTTCGATGACCTTGTTTCCGGTCTCGAAGCATCGGTTGGTGCTCTCGTCACTGGTGATCCGAATGATGCTGCGACGAACGTCGGTCCTGTGATTTCTGCAGCACAACGAGATCGTGTTGAAGCAATGGTGAGTCGGGCGGCGTCTGGTGGCGCTCGAGTTGTTGTTGGTGGCGAAGCTCTTGATCGTCCGGGCTTTTTCTATGCACCAACAGTCGTTGCCAATCCGGCGCAGGATTCGGAACTTGTGCAGCGCGAAGTGTTTGGTCCGGTTATCAGCGTGCAAAAGTTTTCTGACGAAGCGCAGGCGCTGGCTTGGGCCAACGATGTCGATTACGGCCTTGCCGCATCGGTGTGGACACGAGATGTTGGTCGTGCCATGCGTATGTCGCGTTCCATGATGTTTGGAACGGTATGGGTCAATGACCACATTCCGATTGTTTCGGAATTCCCTCACGGGGGATTTAAGAGCAGTGGCTATGGCAAAGACATGTCGAAGTACGCCCTTGAGCACTACACCGAGCTCAAACACGTCATGATCAAGCACTAGTCGCTTGAGGACCTGCGATCATTGGCGTGTGTCCAACGAAATGGGCCGATTGAGGAGAACGAAATGTCTGAAACCGTGAAGACTGAAGTTCGGGGCCGCGTTCTAATTGTGCGGCTTGAGCGCGAGGAAAAGCGCAACGCGATTGATGTCGATATGGCCGAAGGGATCGACGCAGCACTCAATCGTCTTGAGGACGAGGATGATCTTTGGGCGGGAGTCATTACTGGAACGAAGTCAGTGTTCTGCGCCGGAACCGATATGCGTGCTGGCGTTCATTCCACCGATCGTGGAGGCCAATACGGAATTATTCGTCGCCATCGCACGAAGCCGCTCATTGCTGCTGTCGAAGGCGCGGCTCTTGGCGGTGGTTTCGAAGTGGTGTTGTCGTGTGACCTTGTTGTTGCTTCGAAAACGGCACAGTTCGGATTGCCGGAAGTGAAGCGCAGCCTGGTTCCAATCTGTGGCGGATTGTTTCGTGCGCCGAAAGCATTGCCGCGCAACGTCGCTCGAGAATTGCTACTCACTGGCGATTCCATCGATGCGAAGCGGGCGTACAAGTTGGGACTGGCCAGCATCCTTTCCAGCGCAGGTCAAGCGGTCGACGATGCGGTCGCGCTTGCTGACCGGATCTGCAGCAATGGCCCCGTCGCCGTCCGCGAGACCATGCGATTCTTGGCCTCGCTCGATGCTCCTGACGAGGCCCATGGTTGGGACGAGACCTTGGAATCGGAAGATGTCATTCGCAATGCCGAAGACACCCGAGAAGGGGTGAAGGCATTCTTCGAGAAGCGCCAGCCCAATTGGTCGGGGCGCTGACCAGAACAAATTGCCGTGGGATTGGATCAACTGCTCCCGGCTGGCCAAGATGATGGCGATCGCTGTTTGAGGGGGACGTATGGATTTCGATGAAACACCAGAAGAAGCCGCATGGCGTGCGGAGTGCCGAGCGTTTCTTGACCAGCACTCAACCGTGAAGGCCGCAGGTGCGCCTCGCAACACGATGAGTACCTTGAGCGATGATGAGCATGCCCATGTGCAGAGGTGTCGTGATTGGCAGCGCACAAAGGCAGAGAATGGCTGGGCCGGTCTCACATGGCCAGTGGAGTTCGGCGGCCGGGGACTCACCGGTTTACAGCAGGGCATCTTCCTCGAAGAGGAGCACAAGTACGACCTTGCCGTTGGCATGTTCGCTCAGGCCATCGGCATGGTTGGTCCATCGATAGTCGTCCACGGCACTGAAGAACAGAAGAAGCAGTTCCTTCCTTCGATTCTTCGCGGTGAACAGGTGTGGTGTCAGTTGTTCAGCGAACCAAATGCTGGTTCTGATCTTGCTGCGCTTCGCACCAAAGCCGAACTCGATGGTGATGAATGGGTCATTACCGGTCAGAAGGTGTGGACCTCGTCGGCACATGTTGCTGACTGGGGCATGTTGCTTGCTCGTACCGATTGGGACGCGCCGAAGCATCGTGGCATCACGTACTTCCTCGTCGACATGCGTTCACCGGGCATCGACGTTCGCCCACTTGTGCAAGCAACCGGCGGTGCAGAGTTCAACGAGGTTTTCCTCGAAGAAGTTCGGATCCCTAAAGAAAACGTTCTCGGTGAAGTGAACGGTGGTTGGGCCGTGGCGATGACCACACTCACCAGCGAGCGCGCCGATATCGGTGCCGGACACGGCGACGGGTTTGCTGGCGTGCTTCGTCTTGCTCAGCAGTACGGCCGCGTGAATGATCCGGTTGTTCGCCAAGAACTCATGAAGCTCTACACGAGTTACCAAATCTCGAAGTACATCGGTTTCCGTACCCGCACCGCGGCCTCAAAGGGAATCGCTCCTGGGCCCGAGGTGTCAACCATGAAGATCGCGATTTCCGATCGTCTTGCGTTCCAGGGCGATTTGGTTGAATCGCTCATGGGTGCCGATGGAATGTTGTGGGGCTCCGACGCCATCGATGATGGCTACTGGCAGACCATGGTTTTTATGGGGCAGTGGATGGCTCGCATTGGTGGCGGCACCGAAGATGTGCAGCGAAACATCGTGGGCGAGCGTGTGCTCGGTCTGCCTCGGGAACCAAGCAACGATCGCACCACGCCATTCCGCGAATTGCCGCACTGACCTTCACGGTTTTGCACGACTCCCTGTAGACATTCGAGATGTTCAATCCCTTCGTGCCGGGCTTCGCCGAGTATCCCTATGAGGAATATCGGATCCAGCGCGAGGCCGAACCAATCCAGCAAACGCCGTTCGGCCCGTGGATCGTGTTCAACCATGCCGAGTCAGTGCAACTTCTTCGCGATGTCACGCTGAGCGTGGATGTGCGCAAGGCCATTGAAATCTTGGGTGAAGATCCTCGCGACCGAGCCAAGATGCGCGCCGAGTTGTTCCCCGACAAGGCGCCGCGGGAAGACACATCGATTCTCAATATCGATCCGCCTGATCACACGCGCTTGCGCAAACTGGTGAGCAGCGTGTTCACGCCAAGACGCGTCGCTGACCTTGCCCCGATGATCGAACGCATTGTCGACGAACATCTCGATGCAGTGGCCGGCGGCGAACAGATGGACCTCATTGCTGACCTCGCCTTCCCGCTTCCGTTTGCGGTGATTTCCGAAATGCTGGGAATGCCCGATGGTGACAGCGCGCAGTTACGTGAGTGGTCGCATGCTCTGGTGAAAATCCTTGACTTCACGATTGGCCCCGAGGAATTGGTCGCAGCGGTCACCGCGGGCGAACACCTTCGTCAACACATCGCCGAGGTCATCGAATGGAAGCGATCGAATCTTGGCGACGACTTGTTGAGCGCGCTGATTCTTGCCGAAGACAATGGCGATGTTCTTTCCGATACTGAACTTCTGGATCAGGTGAATGTGCTGTTCATCGCTGGTCACGAGACCACGGTGAACCTGATTGGCAACGGCACCTGGGCGTTACTGCAGAACCGCGACCAACTTGAGTTGTTGCGTGACGACCCGTCAGTGGAAGCCACGGCGATTGACGAGCTCCTTCGCTATGACTCGCCAGTGCAGATTTCGCGTCGGATCACGCTCGAACCAATCGAGCTTGCAGGTCATGAAATCCCCGCCGGTGTATTTGTGCTCACCAGCCTTGGCTCGGCGAATCATGATCCCGCGGCGTTTGGGCCCACGGCCGATCAACTTGATCTCCGCCGTGCCGATGCGGCTCGTCATCTCGCCTTCGGTAGTGGAACCCACCACTGCCTTGGGGCGTCCTTGGCGCGGCTTGAAGGCACAATCGCCATCACGCGCCTGATCCGCCGCTTCCCTGAGTTGAAGGCCGTGGGCGTGCCAGCGTGGAATGGTCGTCTGGTGCTTCGGGGCATGGATTCTCTGCAACTTTCGCTTCGCTGAAGTCGATCGTTGAGTGGCAAGATCTCACGGTGACCACTCACGAGGAACTCCTTGCCCGTCATCGAAGGGCGCTGCCTGATTGGTTGGCCCTGTATTACGAAAAGCCAATCTCGTTGGTGAGTGGTGAAGGTCGTCATGTCGTCGATGCAGAAGGCAAGCGCTACCTCGATTTCTTTGGTGGCATCCTCACGACGATGACGGCCTATTCGCTTCCGGAAGTTGTCGAAGCGATCCAAGAACAAGCCGGCAAGATGATTCACACCTCGACGCTCTATCTCGTCGAACCAATGATTGAACTCGCCGAAAAGGTGGGGGAGTTGTCGGGAATCCCCGACGCCAAGGTGTTCTTCGCAACGTCGGGCTCGGAAGCGAATGAAGCAGCGTTGCTATTGGCATCGACTGTTCGTCGTTCGAACCAGGTGCTTGCGCTGCGTAACAGTTATCACGGGCGTTCGTTCGCCACGATGGGCGTTACCGGTAATCGTGGTTGGTCGTCTTCGAGCCTTTCGCCGTTTGCTGTTTCATACGTGCACAACGGAGACAAGTTCCGCTCGCCATTTCGTGATCGTGATGAAAAGGGTTTTGTCGACGCGATTGTTGAAGATCTTCGTCATGTCATCGCCACCACAACTGCTGGTGATGTTGCATGCATGATCGCTGAACCCATTCAGGGCGTTGGTGGTTTCACGGTTCCTCCTGACGGTTTGCTGGGCGCGCTGCAAGAGGTGTGTCGCGAATTCGGAATCCTCTGGATCACCGATGAAGTGCAAACCGGTTGGGGTCGCACCGGTGAAAACTTCTGGGGCTATCAAGCGCATGGTCTTGAACCCGACATGCTCACCTTTGCCAAGGGTCTTGGAAATGGTTTGGCAATGGCAGGCGTCGTTGCCAGCGCGTCGTTGATGGACAGCGTCAATGCCAATTCGATTTCCACCTTCGGAGGTAACCCGCTTGTATGCGCGGGTGCCCTCGCAAACCTTGACTATCTAGTAACCAATGATTTGCAGGCGAATTCGCTGCGACAGGGCGAAGCGATGCAGGCAGCTCTGCGCCCACTGGTTGACGAGTTGTCGATCGTCGGTGACGTCAGAGGCAAAGGCCTGATGGTCGGCATCGAGCTAGTGGGTGCCGATGGGCGCGAACCGAACATGGCGGCCGCCGGAGCCGTGCTTGAAACCTGTCGGGAGAATGGTCTGCTTATTGGCAAGGGCGGTTTGTATGGCAACTGTTTGCGAGTTGCTCCGCCGCTGACGCTGACGGCTGAGGAATGCGCCGAAGGCACTGCGATCCTTGTTGATGCACTCCGCTCTGTGAACAGTCGCTAACCGAGCAGAACCGGTCCATCCCTCGTAGGGTTCGGGACATGAACTTCTCCGTCTTCGCGTACTCCGCTCTCGCAATTGCGGTCGTGATGCTCGCCACATGGCTGGTCAGCCTTCCGCTTCGAAACGCGTCAATCGTTGACCCCGTCTGGCCCCTTGGGTTTGTTGTCGTGGGATGGGTGGCGTTTATTTCGCAGCATCAGCACGTTGACGCGCTGCGCACTGGCGTTCTGCTCGCGTTTGTCACCATCTGGGGTTTGCGTCTGTCATTGCACCTTTTTGTTCGCAACGTCGGCCACGGTGAGGACTACCGATACAAAGCGATGCGAAAGAAGCACGGCGCCAAGTTTTGGCTTGTGAGTCTTGGCACGGTGTATTTGCTTCAGGGAATCTTGATGTGGATCGTCTCGCTTCCTTTGCAGTTCGGTATCGGTACGTCAACGAAGACGTCTTGGTGGGTGCTGCCCCTCGTACTCGGCGCCATCGTGTGGCTCGTCGGGTTTGCCTTCGAATCAATTGGCGACGCGCAGCTTCGTGCGTTCAAGGCCGACCCAGCCTCGGCGGGACAGGTCATGGATCGCGGTTTGTGGCGCTACACCCGGCATCCGAATTACTTCGGTGATGCCAGTGTTTGGTGCGGAATCTTCCTCGTGTCGCTCGGTGCCGGAGGTTGGGCTTGGCTCGGCGTCCTTGGCCCGGTGGTGATGACGACACTCTTGCGTCGAGTCTCGGGTGTGACCCTTCTTGAGAAGTCGCTGGTGAAGCGTCGTCCTGGATACGAGGACTATGTGCGCCGCACAAGTGCATTCCTTCCGCGCCGGCCCCGAAAGTGAAGAATTCGTGACCCAGCGCGACCGGGATCACCACTAGCCTCATTGTTCAATCGCCGGTAGGGGAGTGATGATTTGTGAGCAAGGTGCGTCGCTACGAGGTCACTGCCGCTGGTGATTTCGCTTCGGTGCTCGCTGTGCTCACCGACCATGTCGGCCTGCAGCTGGTATCGCTCGAGGAAGTTGAGCGCAGTTGGCTCGATACCGCCGCGGGAACCCTTGCTCAGACAGACACCACCCTCGAGTTCCGCACTCCAAAGGGAGAGGGAGCCGCTTCGTTGACCTGGGCCACCGATGGCCGAGTTCTGGTGCATGACAGTTGCGTAGCGGCCTCAGTGCCTGTTCAAGTCGGTGACCTCCCTGAGTCTGCGGCCTTCGCCCGGCTGGCGCGATTGATCGACGGTGAATCACTTGTGCTCGGTCCAACGGTGAACTCGCAGATCGCCGTACTTGCGTGTCTGGATGACGAGGACAAGACCACCGCACGTTTCGTTTTTGATCGCTCAGAAACGCTTGAGGGCATTGCGTTGCCGATGTTGCTCGAAGTTGTTCCGTTGCGTGGTTACGACTCCGAAGCTGCAGCAATCGAGAAACTCGTACGCCGCAGTGTTGCCCTTTCTGAATCGGCGACACCGATGAAAGCGCTAGTCAGCTTTGCGACAGAAACACGTGCGAATTCGTCAGGGCTCTCACCAGAAATGTCGGCGGCAAGCGCATGGCGCGTTGTGTTGCAACAACTCACGAAGTCGATCACCGATTCGTTCTCTGGTGTCCTGAGCGGCAACGACCCCGAAGACCTTCATGCGTTTCGTGTGGCAGTCCGCCGGATTCGCACACTTTTGCAAGACGGTGGAGATGTTATTGATCCAGAGTCACGCGATCGTTTCCGCCACGAATATCGGTGGCTCGGTGACATCACCACGCCAACTCGTGATGCCGACGTCCACCTTCTTGAGTTCCCCGAACTTGCGGCCTCGTTGCCACAAGCGCGCCGCGATGATCTTGCCCCGTTTAACGAAGTTCTGATTCGTCACCGCAACGAGTGTCTGTCATCGATGGTGACCGAGCTTCGTTCCATTCGCCGGGCTGAGTTTGGTAGCGCCTGGATCGAATTTCTTTCCGACGAAGACGCGTGGACTGGTTGCGGAGCACTTTCCGACGAGCCCGTGCTGCGAGTGGTGATTCGCCGGGTCGAGAAGGCCCATCGTGAATTGGTAAAGAACGGCGGAAAGATCACGAAGAAGTCGCCGGCGATCTCTCTTCATGAACTGCGGAAGGAAGGAAAGCGGCTTCGCTACCTTCTCGAATGTTTTGGCCCACTTTTTGATCCTGAATCGCTCGCTACGGTTTTACGGCCCTTGCGAGATTTGCAAGATGTACTCGGTGAGTTTCAGGACACTGAGGTGCAAGGGGAAGCCTTACTTGAACTCGCTGGTGAATTAGCAACAACCGACGACCACTCTGCGTTGGTAGCAATCGGTGGCGTGGTGGAACAACTCGGAATTCGTGGATCGACGGCGCGAAGTGAATTCTCGAAAGTCTTTGGCCGCTTTGATGATCGCAAAGTGCAACGAGCAATGAATCGACTTGAAGTCACGAAGTCCTCTGGGAAGAAGAAGCGATGAAAGTTCTCGCCACGTACAACATCAAGGGCGGTGTGGGAAAGACCGCAACCGCGGTGAACCTTGCTCACGTCGCGGCGGCAGAAGGGAATCGAGTCCTTGTTTGGGACCTTGATCCTCAGGGTGCTGCCACGTTCTATTTCCGGGTGAAGCCAAAGGTGAAGGGTGGCGGAAAGGCCATCGTTCGCGGTTCTATCGAACTGGGCGATGCCATCAAGGCCACCGATTTCGACAACCTCGATCTTGTTCCCGCGGACTTCTCGTATCGCCACCTCGACCTGTGGCTTGATGATGCGAAGAAGCCACTCGCTCGAATTCGTCGGGCATTGCAGCAAGTTTCTCACGAGTACGACTACATCTTTCTTGATTGTCCACCCAGCATTTCGCTCACATCAGAGAGCGTGTTCCGGGCCGCCGACGCGTTACTGGTCCCCACCATCCCCACCACGCTTTCGCTGCGCACCTACGAGCAACTCGATCGCTTTGTCGAAGAGAATCCCGACATGGTGCGCGAACTCAAAATCCTTGGTTTCTTCTCGATGGTCGATCGGCATAAGCGTCTGCACCGGCGATTCATGACCGAACTGCGCACCGCGCATCCAGAAATGCTCGAGGGAACCATCCCGAATTCGACGGATATCGAGCGCATGGGTGTGCATCGCGAGCCAATCGGGTCTTACGGAAAGGGCAGTCGCGCTGCTCGTTCGTATGAGTCACTTTGGTCTGAGATCCAGACTCGTCTCTGAGTCGTTCTACCAAGATGGCTGACGGAAGGTTTGCTCCAAGCCCAACGGCAACATTGCATCTCGGCAATCTTCGTACGGCTTTCATCGCGTGGCTCGCAGCTCGTTCAACTGGCTCGCAGTTTTTCTATCGAAGTGACGACATGGATCAGGTTGCATGTCGGCCGGAGTATGAACTCTCGGCGCTTCGCGATTTGCATGCGCTTGGGCTCGATCACGACGGTGAGGTTGTTCGCCAGTCGGAACGAGCTGAGTTGTATCGGGACGCAATCGATCGTTTGATTGCTGATGAGTTGACCTACCCCTGTTACTGCACTCGACGTGAAGTGTTGGCGGAAGCATCGGAATCGATTTCCGCTCCGCATGGTGCGCGTCCAGCGGGCGCGTATTTGGGAACCTGCCGCACGCTTGATCGAGCTGGTCGGCAAGAACGTGAGACTTCTGGACGGCCGCCTTCGTTGCGACTCAGGTCCGAAGGTTCGGTTGTGTCTTTCACCGATCGCCTTGCTGGCCTCTACGAAGGCGAGATCGATGATTTCGTGATTCGTCGTGTCGATGGAACGCCTGCGTACAACCTGACGGTGGTTGTGGACGATGCCGAACAAGGAGTCGGTGAAGTTGTGCGCGGTGACGATCTTTTGGAGACCACACCCCGACAGATCCATCTCGCTCGACTGCTGGGCATGTCGATTCCGAACTATCTCCATGTTCCTTTGGTGTCCGGCCCCGATGGTGAGCGACTGGCGAAGCGCCATGGGTCGGTGACGCTTGACGATCAACGAGCCATGGGACGCACTTCGGTTGAGGTTCGCTCGGTATTTGCTCATTCGCTGGGGCTGTGTGAACAAAACGAACAGCCGTCTCTTAATGAACTCATTGAACGGTTCGAGGTTGCTCGGCTTTCACGAGAGGTGTGGGTCCTTCCTGAGGGCATGGCTGGAAACTTCGAGCCGTGACCGTTCTTGTCGATGCCGCCATTTGGCCGTTTGAAGGCCGAAAGTGGGCGCATCTCGTGAGCGATACGAGCTTCGAAGAACTTCACGAATTCGCTGCGCAACTTGGTATTCCGCGTCGCGCGTTCCAGGGCGACCACTACGACGTGCCGACCGACTATCGCGATCTTGCGATTGCGCTGGGGGCCGAATCGGTTCCGTCTCGAGAACTCGTGCGCCGGTTACGAGCAGCAGGGCTGCGCCGAACTCGATCGGCCACGGCGTTGCATTCGGCAACCCGAAAGACGGCTGGCAGCGGCTTTTATGGGCTAATCAGTTATGGGTTATAATTGATCCGCTTGTTTCAAATTCGAGAGATCTAGGGGCTGAGAAAATGACTGATCGTCGTGGTGTGGTGAAGCGTTCTGGCGCGGTAGGTGGATCGGCGTTGTTGGCCGGTGGAGCGGTTGGTTCGGCGGTGTTGTTGTCGATGTTTGCTTCGCCTGCTGGCGCGGCAACGACGTTCACGGTTGACACAAATGCTGATGGGGCTGCCAATGCGTCAGATTGTGTGACGCCAGTAGCCAACTCGTGCTCGTTGCGTGATGCTCTTGCCGCAGCGACCACCAATGGGGATGTCATTGTGTTTAACGCTGCATTGAGCGGTCAGACAATTTCGCTCTCGCAAGGTCAGCTGGAAGTTGGTGCCGGCATCACGATTACCGGTTTGGGCTCTGCCAACCTCACTGTTGACGCAGTTGGCAACTCCCGGGTTTTCTACATTTCCTCGGCAGCGAATGGCGCCGAAGTTCTGATGTCGGGTCTCAGCGTCATCAACGGTGATGCGGGCGGCGCTTATGGTGGCGGTCTTTATGACGTTCACGATAGTGATCTCACGTTGACTGATGTTTCCATCACCGGATGTGTCGCCGACTATGGCGGCGGCATTTACGTTGGACGCAACAATGGCACCGTAAAAATTGTTGACTCGACCATCTCAGATAATTACGCAACGGAAACTGGTGGCGGTCTTTACACCGACGGTGACGGAGATCTCATCATCACGAACTCCACCTTTGATGGCAACAGTTCGGGCAGTGGCGGTGGTGCCGGTGAACTCGGAAACTCGGGCAACATCACCATCACCGATTCAACGTTCTCCGATAACACTGCGTATGGTCAAGGTGGAGCGCTCTACATTGAATCCGGTTCATCCGTTGACGTTTCGATTTCGGGTTCCACGTTCTCGGACAACGCTGCGAACAGCAGCGCTGGCGGTGCGATTTCCGCTTTCAACAGCGGCTCGTTCACAGTGACGTCATCAACCTTCTCAGGGAACCAAACAACTGATTGGGGTGGAGCCCTCTACTTGGGTACCGATGCGCAGGCAATCACCGTCACCGACTCCCTCTTTACGGGCAACTCATCCCTTTATGGCGGTGCGCTTGACTTTGATGGGACTGGTCAGGTTGTGACGATCAATAACTCCACCATTGTCGACAACACCGCAGATGTCGCTGGTGGTGGAATCTGGAAAGAATCGGGTGGGTCATTGACGATCAACATGTCGACGATTACCGAAAATTCATCCGCCGATGGCGGCGGAGTGTTTTTTTACGACTCCGGCCAGAACTCGCAGGCCGAGGTAACTATTACGGGCACGATTCTTGCGGGGAACACTGGAACTGCAGGTGCTGCCAATGATCTGGGCACATATGACGATGCAACATCGCCGGTGGCGACGATCAGCGATTCGATTCTTGGTGCGGTCGAGGCAGGTATCACCGTGACGGCGTCGAACAACATCGACGCGACGGCTCCTGGGTTTGTGCTTGGTTTGGGTGCGCTTGCCGATAACGGTGGTGCCACCCAAACGATGGCGTTGCTTACTGGTTCACCAGCCATCGATGCTGGGCCGGCCACGGTCCCGACCTTCACGGGAAATGGCTTTGACCAGCGCGGAACACCGTACGTTCGTGTGTACAACGGTCAGAGCGACATCGGGGCGTTTGAATTCCAGCCCGACCCAACTCCTTCCACAACGACGACAACGGGCGCTATCACGACAACGACGGTTGCTTCAAACGAACCAGTCGTGCCGACGTTCACCGGTTGATCGACCTACTGAGATTTCTTTGAAAGTGGGGGTCGAGGTCGCTCGGCCCCCACTTTTTATTCCCGTTTGAATCAGCTTGCGGCGTTCTCCGCGATTTCGGCGGCGATCGCTTTTGCCTCGGTTGGTGATATGCCGGCTCGGCCGACCAGGTAACAGGTGAGCGGAGCAGCAAGGCGCTCCGAGGTGTGGGCCGCCACGCTGGCGAGGTCGAGTAGTGCGTCAATGTCGGCCTGAGGAATCGGCTCGAGGCCGAGTCGGGTGGCAAAGGTCGAGATCCATTCGTTGGCGTCCATGCGGCGATCGTAGGCGGAATCGCATAGTCAGGATTTGTGTCCTTGATGCTTCAATGTCGCCTTGTGTTCGGCCAGAGTTCACCTCCTTTTGGGAGATTTAGGCCTCCAAGTTTTCTACAAACCAGGCGGTTCCGCCCGAGTGTCCTTGACCAGAGTCCGACGCGCCCTCATCGGGGTCTTCGCCGCGCTTTTCGTCGCGCTTGGAATTGCGTTGGTCGCTGGCACCCCTGTGGTGGGCGCAGCTGAAACGAACCAGAACATGGTCGTGGTCATCCCGTCGACAACCACGACGATTCCGGTGAATTCGACGGTGGCCTTCGATGCCAATGGTGGCACGGGCACCATGACGAGTTTGGTTGTGAGGTCAGGGACGGCCACGGCATTGACCGCTAACTCGTTCACGCGAGTGGGGTACACGTTTGCCGGTTGGGCGACCAGTGCCAGTGGATCTGTCGCATATGCGAATAGCGCGTCAATTACCCCAAGCGGCAACGTGACGCTGTACGCGGTGTGGACAGCGGTGACCTACACGGCAACGTTCAATGCCAATGGAGGCACCGGAACGATGTCGGCGATGACCTTCACTGTGGCTGGTCGACCGCTTACTGCGAATGCGTTTACTCGTACTGGTTACACGTTTGCTGGTTGGGCGACTTCTGCTACGGGCACGGTCTCAGTTGCGAACAGTGCGACCTACAACACCGCGGGCAACGTGACGCTGTATGCGGTGTGGACACCGATTGATTACACGATCACGTTTAATGCCAATGGCGGTACCGGGACGATGGCGAACCAGGTGTTCACTGTGGTTGGCGAGCCGGTGAATGCGAACACGTTTACTCGTACTGGTTACACGTTTGCTGGTTGGGCGACTAGTGCGACGGGCACGGTTGCGTTTGCCAATTCAGCGACGTATAACACCGCGGGCAATGTGACGCTGTAT
>Ga0209296_1001532_pt1 | contig 17604 bp, 23 predicted proteins | sample S_130206_EF_Meta_FD_187319 | JGI IMG/M metagenome (GOLD analysis project Ga0209296, IMG submission 187319) | Freshwater microbial communities from Lake Simoncouche, Canada to study carbon cycling - S_130206_EF_MetaG (SPAdes) (version 2) | ecosystem: Environmental > Aquatic > Freshwater > Lake ...
CGCCGCCTCATGTCCCGCAAATACTGCAAGAAGACGCCGTGCCGCCGTATGGGGTTCACGCAGAAGGCGAGCTGCCGGCCGTATAAGAACTGCTATACTCGGCGGCGATAGGTGCGTTTCTTACGCCTAGAACGCATTGTGTGCCGACGACCTGCCTTTTGTGGGAAGAACCCAGTCACATAGACGTCGTTCACTTCAGGAGACGACCAATCCTCTGGGTCCCCAGATTCCTTGAGAAATCGTCCCATAGACGGGTCAAGCAAAACCTCCTTTTCCTTTCCAAGTGTTGCGAAGAACGCCGCACGCAGTTGACCAAGTGATTTCGTCTTCCACACAGAGGAAGGAGGCAGTTCATCCCTGAGGAATTCAAAGGTTGCGTCCGTATTCACATCATACCCCTTCAACGAGTCTCGAAGGTCTGCAATCCGCACACCTGGAACCACATGAATTTTGAAGAGCCGTCCACTCGGTTTGCATGAGAATTCACGAATCTTGTCCGTGAGCTCCCTGCTTGTCGAGATGGGCATTCCATACGCAAGCGATATTTCAAGGGGATTGCTTCCGACTCTCGGTATACTCTTCATTGACTGAGCGCATTGGCCTCTGTATACGACGAGAGGGGATGTAGTTGTTGTCCATATAAGAGTAGATGGGTTGAAGTTGGCTGACGCGGGAGTCATAACGTGCCGAATGGCCGCCTTGACGCGTTCAGGGACTGGAACGAACGCCTTCGCATTTGGGTTCATTACTACTTACTCGTAGGATGTTCTAAGCACCACAAGCCTTGTAAGAATGAATCTGCAAGATCATCCTTCTTCGGGTGTGCTGCGAAATGTGCCTGATTCGCTTGAGGCACGAGTGCGCGAGCATGCGTTATGCCTGTCGTTTTGCGTCCTTTATAGCTTGCAGTTGAATCATCCACTGTCACAATGTTCGATAGCTTGTGAGTCGCTGAGACCCCCGAGCAGCGAAATCCTCGGCAGCAAAAATACATTTGAATCATTGCCTGCACGCCAAACATCCGCCGGTCCATCTGGTTCTCAATACACACCACGTCTGCTCCCTTCCAAGACTCCGCCCGCTGGTCGAGGCTGCGAATGATATCCGGAGCCAAGTCGAGGCACGACCCCTGAGTCGCCGACGACACACACTTCTTCCATGTGTTCTGTTTGAGGTGGTTGTACACCAGCTTCACCAGGTCGGCCTTCTTTTCGGCGTCCGACGTCAGACCCAGCTCCGCCATTTGCTCATGCAGCTGATTCGCAGTCTTCTTGTTCAACTCCACTTTGGTGACCTTCTTCTGCTTCTTCGGAACATGGCGTGCACACGCGAATGTTCCGTTGGAGGCATGTTCGTATCGTGCTGCTGTCTTGCACTTGTGGCAGTGAATCGCTCCGACTCCGGCCGACTCCCCCAGCACGTCGATGATGTTCCAGTCTACAATCCGAACATCCGCACGGCTGGTTCCTTCAAGCACACAATAGGCGAGATTTCTGAGGCCTGGATCAAAGCTGACTACCTTCATTATCCTTAGTAACTGTTTCGTCTCGTAAACGTTTGGCTTCCTCGAACGTCTTTCTGTAGCCGACAGTTTCGCCGTTCACTCTTACCTGGTAAAATCCCCGGCTTAACAGCGAAATACCATACGTATCCCGTTGGTTTTTCGGAGTATATTCAATCTCACCTGCAATGACTCCATCTCTCAATGCCTTTGCTTCGTCTAGTGTTTTTCGTGAACCGAAATACCTTTCGCGACCATCAAGATTCAATCTTACAATATATGTGTCGTTCTTCTCAGACCGACTTATTCCATTCATTTCTTCGGTGAATTCTTTGCTGTTTCGAACATTCTCTCGTGCCGTCACCCATCGTAGATTTTCAACGCGATCGTCATCTCGTATACGGTTGATATGATCAATCTGTGGTTTGTTTTCAGTGTTCGGATTAAACGCATCCATAACAAGTCGATATACCTTTCGAGTATACCGAGTACTGTCCTTGTATAGGTTAATTTGGCGATATCCATACGTGTCTTTTCCAGGTTTAAGCAGTCCCCTGTCACTTCGGACATTTCCAGCGTTCGAGACCTCGTATCTTTCAAACCCGACAACCTGTCTCCATTCCTCCATATGCTATATTACTGAAAAAATGTGGTATGTGTTTAAACTCGTTATAAGATATAATGCCCTGCGACTGCACTTCGAACGTTCCTGTTCAGCCGTTCAGGTTAAGTTGGCTGCGACGACCTACGCCGTTGCCTTCAGTAGCGACACCAGCACCGTCTTCGAGTCCGCCTTCCCAAACGGGATTCCCCGCTTCGTCAGCAGCTCCTGCAGCTCCTTCTTTGTCTTAGCTTCGAGCGTATCGATGTCCAGCGGACCCGGGGGGCCATCGACCACCTCAGGAGCCGCGACCTTCTCGGACTGCGTATCGTCCTCGACCGACGCACGATCGTCCTCCTCTGGCTCCGGAGCCGGTGGTGGTGGGGGCGGGGGCGGTCCAGCCTGTTGCTGAGCCATCTCGGTAAAGGCGACGACAATGCTATTCATATTCGTGAAGATCTTGGTCTGCTGCCAATACAGCCACGCGACGGCACCCGCCAGAGCAAAGACAAGCGTGCCGAGGAGAGCAACCGCACCGACCATGGGATCGAACGAGAGTGTAGGAACATCCATTTGTGAAGATACACGACTGGATTACTGAAAGTGAAACGAGCCGATGGAAAGAATAGCAGACATTAACAAATGTCTCGTATTCTCTACGTTCTGTTGGCACTTCTTGCGTTTGCGTTAGTTGCGTCCATGTCGGCGGCGGCTGCGAAGCCGGTCAAGCTTCCGCCCACGAATCCGTCGTCGTCGGGTGACAACAAGTTCGTGACGCCGGCAGGAAATACACTTCTGTATTAGTAAATGAGCAATCTCGGTAAGGATAGTGCTCTAGTTCATCCCCTCCCTGAATGGAAACCCCTCACAGACAAACAGAAACTCAGGTGGAGAAGGTGGGCGATTGACAAAATCAAAATAGAACAGCCTGAAAAGGTGACGGGAACCGGAGAGAACGCGTCCATCGACGATGCCCTAGTCGATAAAGTTGCAGAAGAACTTTTTAAGAACAGTCTGCCGAAAGGCGGACGTCGTCGCAAGACGCGGGGCCGCAAGACGCGGGGCCGCAAGACACGTCACCGTCGCCGCACCTCCCGTCGCTAAATCTTCCGCCCATTAGACAATGAGGACCGCGTTCAAGTATGCTGGCATGTTCCTAGTGCTGTGCGTGGTGCTTGCGTTCTTTTCCCGTGAGCGGTTTGAATCGTCCGTGCCTCCCGAGCGGCCTGTGCACCTCGAGCCGCCGTATAGCTATGTGCTGTATACGTCCGACTAGAACTCCTCGTCGAACCGCACCGCGTCATTTCCCATCAGGCGTGAATAATCCGAGACCTTCTTCTCGAAGAAGTTGGTCTTGCCCTCCAAGCTAATCAAATCCATGAAATCAAACGGATTCGCAGTGCCGTACACCTTGGGAATTCCCAGCTGTACCGCAAGACGATCGGCGACAAACTCGATATACTGGGACATCATCTTGGAGTTCATGCCGATGAGCGAACAGGGCAGGGCCTCGCAGATGAACTCCTGCTCCAGCTCCACCGCCTCCTTGATAATCTGACGAATCGTCCACTCCGACGGCTTGGAGGCCAGCGTGTGGAACAGGGCAACTGCAAACTGAGTGTGCAGACCCTCGTCGCGAGAGATCAGCTCATTGGAGAAGGTCAGGCCCGGCATAAGGCCCCGCTTCTTCAGCCAGTAGATAGAGCAGAACGCACCCGAGAAGAAGATGCCCTCCACACAGGCGAATCCGACCAGGCGGATCGCAAACTCCTCCTGCGACCCAATCCACTTTGTCGCCCAGTCCGCCTTCTTGCCAATGCACGCAATGGTATTGATGCCGTCAAACAGCTTGGCCTTCTCCTTCTCGTCCTTGACATACGTGTCGATCAACAGCGAATATGTCTCCGAGTGAATCCCCTCCATGGCGTTCTGAAACGAGTAGAAGAGCTTGACCACTTGTGAGTCCACCTCCCGCTGGAATCGAGACGCCAGGTTCTCCTGGACGAGTCCATCCGATCCAGCGAAGAAGGCCAGGACATACTTGATAAAATGCTGCTCGTCGGCGGTCAGCTTCTCCCAGTCGGCAATGTCCTTGCTGAAATCAATCTCCTCCGGCGTCCAGAAGACCGCAACGCTCTGCTTGTACATGCGAAACAGCTGCTGCTCAGATGCCTTGATCGGGAAGAGTGCCATTACTATACTGCACGAAAAGTGCCTAAACGAGAAAGTATGTGGATATCACAATGAGTAGCACGACGAACGTTCAGTCGTATTTGCCTTATGTGTTCCGGCCTGTGTACACATGGACGGGCACGAACTTCACGACGACCTTTAATCTGTCCAATATTGATACGCTGTCCGTGCGGTCCGCAAAGTTCGGTGTCATTTATGCTGGCGACATCAGCAACAATGTGTTCATCGGTAGCAACACGGGCAACTCGCCGGCAGATGTGGGAAACTGTAACGCATCGAGCAACACTGCGATTGGAATCGCAGCTGCAGCGGCAATTTCTGCTTCCTCGAATTCCGAGTTTGTCGGCTTCCAGGCAGGAAGTGCTGGAAAGGTCATCTGCAACTCGGTCGTGATCGGCGTGTCTGCCGCTCTGTCGAATTCCAATGTGTCCAACAGTATCCTGATTGGCACGTCAAACTCCGCTGGTCTTTCGAACATCAACAACACGATCTGCATAGGCGGAAACGCAGGCGGACGAGGTAGCTCAAACATCTACATCGGATCGTCGAACGGTGTGGGCATGACGGGGTCATCCAACGTGCTCATTGGGAATGGCGTGAATTTGTCGACTATTCCTGGATACACCCTCGTGGATGGAGTAACGCCTGGACCTAGTTTTTCCAATCAGAGCAACCTGTTCATGATTGGATCGTCCAACAAGGTCCTCATTGCCGGAAACTTCACGAATGGAGTCGTGTCCATCGGAAGCACAAATACGAATGCAAACGTCTGCAACGCCGGAACGAGCAACGTTAACATATCAAACACTATTCCGAACATCACGTTGGACGTCTTCAAATGTATGCGTGTTCAGAATGGCCTGTCGATTGGGTGCGACCCGAATCAGGGGTTCACGCTCGATTCGGTTGGAAGTTTCAGGGCCCAGGACGGTTACGGTCAGATATACCTATCAAACTGCTATGATCCGGTTAACGGCGTGCCCAATGGCAACCCGTCGAACTCTGTTGTGAATATGAGCTCGACTGGCGGCAGCAGCATGACGCTTGACGTGCAAGGCACAGTGCGTGCATCGAACGCTATCGTTTCGAACCAGGTGTCTGCGGCTGGATACTACTCCGCTCAGAGTGGCACTGCCGGTGTGCTGGTCGCTAGCAACGCCACATTGTCGATTCCACTGAAAAACAATGGTCTCGTGATTGCGACTATCTATAACAGTGCATCACCAGCAGTGTCTTACAGTGCCTCGTTTATGGTCACAAACTATACAAGCAATGTTGCGTGGACGGCAAGCAATGTCATGTCAAACGCAGCTCTGACCTTCACCGTAGCCGTCTCGAATGCGAATGTCGTCATTTCAAACAGCACGAGTGGGTCTGTCACGTTCCGTTACAATGTAACCTTCTTCCCTATCGGATGAGCTTCTCGGTCATCTTGCGAATGGATACAGTTGACACACCCGATGCTGCTGACACCTCCGTTAGCCGTCCGCCCAACACATGGGAGATCACGCCGGCCACGATGGTCTTGGGTGTATGCTCCATCTCGGGCAACTTGTTCAGGAGCAGCAGAATGGCGTCACGCTCTGGGTCGCTCACACCCAGGTCTGCACAGATACGCTCGGCGATTCCCAGCTGTGTGTTCAGAACCGACGACACCTCGCCGTCGAATCGGCTCAGACCCTTGCACATTGCTCGAATGGAGATGTGAAAGATACCGGCAACCTCCTCGTGTGTCCTGGTGGCATTGTGCTGACGACACGCCGTAAACACTGCACCGGCCATGAGAGCACGGCGAGTTTCTCCGCGAGACTTGCGGGCATCCTCTACCTGCTTGAACAGGGCACAGGCATCGTGGATGATGGCCTTGGGCAGCCCAATGCGAGAACACGACGCCTGAATGGCATCAAAGATACCCATCCACGAACGCTCACCGTGGCTCGAGAACGACCACGATGACAACTTCGCAATGGTCTTCGCCTCCTCGGATTGTCCGGGGATGCGACGACGCATCATCATTGAGCCATAGGAGGAGTCGGGAAGCAACTCGTTCGTAACCCCGCCGGTGCGGGAGGGGTCGTCTTCGGTGTTGGAGTAGATTCGCCATTCTGCACCTTCGTCAACGATACTCCCCAGAATCGTTCCACAAGTTGTGCAAACACGCTCACCATCGCAACACGTAGTGTCGACATGGTCGCAGTTCATGTGGATGAAGTAGTCTCTGAAGATGACTTTTCGTTTTCAGTTGTTGTTCATATTCATGCTTGCCAATGTCAAAGGATCATATGGCATGGGGCGGTAGTTCGTTAACAAACTCGGGCGGCCGCGGTTCATCTGCTGCTTGGCCCACATAATCAGCAGGTAGTCGTTGTTGACCGGCCACACACTGAATCCGGATTGAGTCAGGGTTTCCAGCAGATAGTCGCGGGCTTCCGCCAGTTTGAATAACGGATATCCGAACACGAACTTGGGAATCTCGAACACGAGATACGGTGCATCCGACGCGTGGATGGCCTGCTTCTTGATTTGGGCGTAGATCTGGGCTAGCACTGGACGCATAGCCGACATGCGGCGTTCGCGTTGGTTCTCCTGTTCTTGGATGACGTCACGGGCTTTCAGCATCCTTGCTTCTGACTACTAGAATGTTCCGCTCGATTGCACTCGGAGGTGGAGGTATTCGCGGGTTCTTAATTTTGGGAGGATTAAAGGCAGTGGAAGAACGCCAAGGAAATCTGAACTTCCCCGACGGTATCTACGGCTGCTCGGTGGGGGCGGTGATTGCCACCGGTGTGGCCTTTGGGTTAACATATGAACAGGCAGAGGAGGTGTGTATCAAGTATGTGAATACATCTGGGTTTCTACCGTCCTTTCGCTATGCAACGATCCTCGCCTTCATGCAGAAGAAGGGACTGTTCACACAGGATCTGATGGAGGAGCTGTTTCTGAAGATCTTTGATTCGATGGGTATCGACCTCCGCGGTAAGATGATCTCAGACACACCGCAGAAGCTGTTTTTGCTGGCATCGAACATTACCACTCAGCGACCGACGTTGCTGACCGGCAATATCCCATTGTTGGCCGCGATGAAGGCCTCCTGCTGCTTGCCCTTCATCTTTCATCCGCAGGTCATTCACAATCAACTCTATATCGATGGCGGTGTCTATGCGGAGAACATGTACGACGCGGTTCCGAAGGGAACGTTGGTCTTGGATATCGCTCACATCAAGCAGTCAATTTTTCCGTCAACGTTGGAAGCCATCTCGGTGTTTGATATGGTTCGAACCTTGTGGGCAGGACTGCGTTCAGTCCGTGTCCATGCAGATGCAGTGAATCTGAATATCGATGGAATCTACTTATTGGACGAGCTGAAGGAGGAGACAAGCGACGTATGATAGATGCTGGGTATTTACAGACGATGCGGTTCCTTGCCAAGCGTGTTCCGAAGGAACTCCATAACGTTGTCGTGAGTAACGGACTGATCGAAGTCGTGGATACCGTCTGACGTTTCGAGCTTGATTGTCGGGTAGCCAGCCACCTCGTAGAGCGACGCGGTCTTCGGGTCCTTCTCCGCATCTACGCTCACGGCTTCAACGGTGGTCTTTCCAAACACCGGAGATGTCCGCAGGTCGGATTCAATCTTCTCCCACTCGGGCATAGCCTTCTTCGAGTGTCCGCACCAAGTTGTGTAGAAAAAGTATAACCGTGCGGTATTGCCCTTCACTTCGCGTTTCGGCTGCGTCTTCCAGAACCGATACACTAGTGCGAAGAAGAGGACAAGGAAAGCGACCTGGACCCACATTGTTGAAAGAAGCGAGAAATTCTACGTTGTTTTTCATACCAGATACGATACGCCTCTTCAGGAGAGACGTCTTCCTTCATCTGAATCCACGCTACATCGGTGGTCTGCCGTTCGGGTTCAAACGGCCTCGGACGGATCTCCATCCAGCGGCTGTGAAAACGAATTAAGGGGTGCATTGTGTGTAGAATGTAAGGTAAGAGTAAATGGAAGTCGTCGGCAAGGTTCTCCTCGGGGTTGTGATCAACTACAGCGTTCACTACGTGAGCATGGCCGCTCACAATTGGATGTGCATGCCTCATTCGTTTGCGGAGGTTGCCAAGGGACTGGTGGTTGCCGCGAGCCCGGTCTGCTCAACGCTCATTACAATCGGACAGGCAACGCAAAACAACTATGCAACGCTTATTACGAGTGTTGCGACGACACTTGTGATCAATGCGGTTTAGACCTTCAGGCCGCCGCTCGGGAAGCCAACCAGGCCGGCACCAATACCGAATCCAGCACCCGTGCGGGCAGAGGCGCCGACACTCGGGGCGTAGATGTCCAGGATCGCGAACGTGGCCGTCGCGACGAGGGCAATCATACCCACCTCCGACGTCTTCAGCGTCTTGCCCGGCAGGACATACGCGGCGATGGCAACCGCGAGACCCTCCAGGGCATACTTCACCAGACGCATCAGCAGGTCACTCATATCGACACCAGGCGTTGTAGGCTTGGGCTTAGAATCCATTTTGTTAAGAACGTGCGACAATTTTTACGTGGTGGACGAAAACTTGTATCCTACGAGGACGATGGTTCCGAGCCACACACTCCACCACGGAATGAATCCCGACAGGAACCGCAGGACAACCCAGAACACCAGGGCGTGAACAAGGGCCGTCAGGATATCGCCGTGAGTACTGCTGGGAAGAGACAGCAGGACGCCCGGAGTCAGGAGCACAAACAGAAGAGCCGTTGTCAGGAGGTCATACATTTGCTATTTTCACAAGACAAGATGTGTAGAATAAATGCCCAGCGAGCCCCAGACACTTCCCAAGAAGGAGGACGACGGAACGAACATCGATTACTTGGAAGAGGACGGCGAGATCCCGACCCAGAGGTACTGCATCATCTCCTTCCTCAGCCCGGAGAAGGTGATCAAGCAGAAGAACGAGTTCATGTTCGAGCGGTTTATCGAGTGGATGGACTACGAGTGGAAGATCAAGGGCATGGAGAAGTTCATGGCCTTCCTGTCCACCAAGTACAGCCTCAAGGTCGACGACCTCTTCAAGGATGCCCAGGAGTTCACGGCGGTCCACAATGCGGACGTGAAGAAGACGGACGTGAAGGAGCAGTTCGCGGTGTTCCAGCTGAAGAACGAGAAGGAGCTTCAGGAGATGTATGACAACAAGGTCGAGTTCCAGACGAACATGCGTGGCGTCAAGGTGCGTCGTTGCTTCTCGACGGTTGAGGAGACCCAGATGTTCGCCAAGGTGCTGCAGCGTCGCTATCCGAAGGACAATCTGTTTATCGGCAAGGTCGGTGCGTGGCTGCCGTGGGATCCTTCGGAGCATCTCATGCCGGAGGTCGAGTATGCCGAGAAGGAGCTCAATGAGCTGATGCGTCGGTACAAGGAGAACGAGGTCAACAAGGAGATGTTCTTTGCGGACCAGCGTGAGGAGTCAATCAAGAAGCAGAAGGAGGAGAACGAGCGTCGTCGCAAGGCGAATGCGTTGGAGGCGGCCGGCGTGAACCGTGCGAACACGGGCGGTGCAGCTCAGCTCGAGGATGTCGTCGCGACGGCCTCCATGCCCGTCCATCCTTCGGAGGGAGTCATGCGGGAGTGACGAAGTAAAGTATTGGGAAGGAGTAATGGCTGACCCTGTTGACGCACTCGCAGGACAACTTGCAGGTATGGGTATAGCCGATCCGCCGGCGGCGGTAAGGGATGCAGATGCGGCTGTAGTGGCTTTCGTCCCTCAGGGCGCAGCTGCGCGGAGGCGATCATTTGCGGATAAGTTGGGGGCGGCAGCAGCGGGAGCGGAAGCTAAGGCAGCGGCGGCAGCGGCGGCAGCGGAGGCGAGCGCGGCGGAGACAGCGGCGGCGGCGGGGAGAGCATTAGACAAAGCGAAGGGTTTTGCTGGCGACGCAGTTGGTATTGCGCGAGGTGTGTGGGGGTTTATAAGTAGTGCCAGCAGCGCAGTTGCCGGTGCTGCTACAGTTGGTGTCGCCCGAACAGCTGCCGCTGTTCTGCAAGCACCCGGACACGCCGTGAAGCTTGTTGCCAAAATCGCCGTAGCCGGCGGCGGCGCGGCATTTGCTGGGGCGGTTATTGCCGACTTGGCGCGTGGAGGGGGCAGTGGCATATTGATGTACGCAAATGAATGTGTGGCACAGATAGCAGGATCGGCGGAAGACCCAGACGTACGCGCATGGGTTCTTGCAGTTCTGATACACGAAATGGCGACAAAGGGGGTGGTTTCTACGAAGCTATTAACTAACCTGAAGGACCTTTTCACACCGGAAGCGTCGGGGGGACGTCGTCGTAAACGGCGAGGTGGTAGTGAAGAAGACGACCTTGAAGAGTGTTTCGCGAAAGCAATCGCAGTGGGAATGATAGTAAAGGGTAAGGAGCTCGAGACATTGAAGGGCAGTGCAGAACCCAGTGGCGATGAAGACACCACGCCCGCCAATACCCCCCCTCGAGGCGGTCGCCGCACTAGGAGGCACCGCCGCCACCGTCCTTCCGCACCCACACGGAAGGCGCGGCGGACTTCTTACGGAGGGCGGAAGCATTATACTCGTCCGCGGCGAGGATAGCCGAATGGAACGGCTGATTGTTCGCCCATAACGACGCATCGCACATGTGAAACGGCGGGTGGTCTGCGGCCTTGTACCAGAACACCTGATCTTCCAGCTTGTTGGAATTCACATTGTTGCAAATGACCAGACACTCGAAGTTTTCCGTGCACTGGTCCATGAACGTGCAAAACATCTCAAACGTCGGAAACATACCTGCGTAATTCTCGTAAATCCTACGGCGGTTACCTAGAATGTTCTCGCGAAGAATGAAGACGAAATCCACGTTGGTTCGCAGGTTGGGCGTGATGCCCAGCGGATACTGCATCGTAATGATAGTCATCATGTCGATATGGCGTCCATTCATGAACACATAACGCGTAGACTCCTCCTTGATCCACGAGGAATCGTATAGACAGTCGTCCAGAATCAGGAATGCACGCGGATCGATGGACGAGTTTCCGCCGCCTGAATTCTTGGCCTTGTTGCGGTTCTGCTTCACGTTCATCTGACGCTTGATGACGTTCATGACGATCTGAGGTGAGTACTTGTCGTGGATAAATTTGGATGGCACCATATGTTGAAAGAACTCGTTGGCCACCTCTGTGCCAGAGATGACGGTGCCCACCGGGAAGTCGTGCTGGGTGTTGTACAGAATATCGCGAACCAAGAACGATTTGCCGGTATCCTTCTTGCCGATGACCACGATCATCGGACTCTTGCGAGAATCAATCTCGCAACGGTTTTTGAGCATATCAATATTGAACTTGCGAAGCTGGAAGTTCATTGTTTGTCCCGCAGAAAGTGTTCTGCGTCTGCTTACGATGTTTCATTGCCTTGCTCAACACACAATGGTGAAGGATCTGAGAACACAGGCTGTTGACCTCCGACTGCACCGTGTTCCGAAGCTGCGGGCGGATGCGTGGAACCTCGAGACCCCGCAGCCGTTCTTTCCGTCTTTGGAGCAGCTGTTCAAAACAGAGAAGTTGACCTCCATGTCCGAGTATGGCATCAAATTCCCCGAAGAAATTGAATCCGTTGTGGATGCAACCCATATCAAGACCACCAAAGGCCAGACACTCGACGTGCATCGCAAGACAACCATGATTCTGTCTCCTTTCAAGACCATGAAGGGCGAGTATTCGGCTCCCGGCCTGCCCAAGCCCGCGGAGACGGCCAAGGGATATTCCGAACAGATGCAGAGTCCTCACACCGCTGCGTATGTCGGTGCCTTGGCATCTGCGGTTCTTTCTTCGTCGGAGTGCAATCACTTTCCTCGGGTATACGGTGTGTATGCCGCAATGGCGACAAAGCACGAAGTGAACATCTCCGACGACTATGAGGATTTGTGCGACCGCAAGTGGTTTGTTGACAATATCGGAAAGACGTTCGAGCTTCGTCTGCGGGGTGCTGGCGGTGACGCCTTCACACATACGCGTGGACAGCGGGCTGCCGTTCAGATTGGTGATGACATTGAACTGTTCGCAGAGGACGTGATTGCGGACCCGGTGGCTGAGCCGGTTACAATGGGCGTTGTGGAGGAGTATGAGATTCCGTCCGAGTCGGAGAGCGATGACGAGGAGTCCGACGAAGAAGATGTGTTTGACATTGAGTCATGCGGATGCTCTGAGACCACCGAGGACGAGGAGTCGATTTCAAGTGCGGACACCGAGGATTACGTGTGGGCAACCTTTTCGGGGGTGCCGGTTGTGACGACGGTGATGGAGAAGTGCACGGGAACGTTTTATGACCTTCTCAAGACGAGCAGCGATCCGGCCCACCATACGGCGTGGGTTGCCCAGATTGTCTTTGCACTTGCCTACGCCCAGCGGACGTTTGGATTTGTTCACAACGACCTCCACGGAAACAACGTGATGTACATACCGACAACCGAAGAGTTCTTGGCGTACAAGCACCATGGAGTTACGTACCGCGTGCCTACCTTCGGTGTGCTCATCAAGATCATCGACTTTGACCGTGCAACCTTCTCCGTGCGTATCACCGGAATGAAGGACAGTCGGTTCTTTATGAGCTCGCAGTTCAAGGCGGATGAGGAAGCGGCGGGGCAGTACAACACAGAGCCGTTCTACACCAACACGCATCCGCGTATTCCGCTGAACCCGTCGTTTGACCTGGCTCGGTTTGCGTCAAGTGTGTTCTGGGATATGTTTCCGAATGGACCGAAGCAGGAGACGCTCCATCCACTGTTTGAGATGTTCAAACACTGGACGACGCTTCCGGACGGTTCGTCTGTCATCTTTCGTGCCAAGGGAGACAATCACGACCGATACCATGGCTTCGATTTGTACAAGGCAATTGCGAGGAACTTGAAGGAGTCTGGTGTCCCGCGGAAGGAGCTACTGAAGTTCGGTCAATACGCGGGAAGCGTATCGCCGGGAACGAGCGTGCTTGTCATCGCAGAGTAGCTTACTTCATGCCGAACGTCTTGAACACAAGGGTGTGCGTGAGGGCCCACACGACGCCAAAGACAACCGCGTGCGTCAGGGCGACGGTCGTGCGGGAGCCACCCGGCGGCAGGGACAGAAGAACACCCGGGGTCAGAACAAAGAACAGCACGGCGGCGTAGATAGAGATGTACATTTTGTTTACTTCGTTAGAAAGTTTCTAGAAGGACGGCTTGCCAGTAAACATGTCCTGCACGGCAGACACCATGGGTTCGGCGGCATCGGCACCTCCGAGTGCATAGACGATTCCGCCCGTGAGAACGCCGGCCGCACCCCCCACCTTGGCCGCGTCTGTCATGTCAATCGGCTGGTCCTTGCCCCGGCGATCCATCACATACAGAACAATCGCAACCACCACCACCGCACCCACGATCATACCATACGTGTACACCTCAGATGTCATTTGTTTCGCACACTACTTTTTTCTATTCACAAATTGAGCGAGACTGTTTCCTTCGGCTCGAGCTTCACGGAGTCATTGTCGTCGTCTGTCTCGAATTCCGAATCATCGAGTTCCACCGTCTCGCCGAGAGCAATGGGAGGAGGCCCATCCGACTCATCATCGTCGTCATCGAACTGGACGGCCTTCGGCGGTTCCTCCACGAGGGCCGGAGCCGGGGCCGGGGGCGGGGGAGGAGCCGAGACGGGAGCCGGAGCCTCAGCCGGAGCCGCCTCCACTGACGCCTGACTCTGAAAGTATGCACGACTGATATCCTTCCACGGAATGAAGCTGTCAATGACCTCGTTCATTGCATCTCCAATCATTGTCTCGATATCACGACGGTTGCGAGCCTGTTGCTCGGACGTCACGCCGACTGTCTTGAACAGGTAAGCAGACGACCACGCAAGACGGGCCGACTGGTTGTAGAGGCGGTGGACAAACGACTTGACCGACGGACGAGTAAAGTCAATGTCCACATGTGCCTTCTCAGCCTGCTGAAGCGTAGCGAAAGCACGGATGTAGCTGACAAACACACCAAGCAGAAGATCCTCGAGATACTCGCACTTCGAGGCGAGGGCGATGCGGTCAACCTCCTTCTGGAGCGTCTCGGGGCTCCACTTGGGAATCTGGGTTAACAGGTTCTGAAAGGTCTTGAGAATCTGGTCGGGCTGTCCGTTGCGTTCGCACGCACTCTTGGCGGAATCGTAGATGCTCCACAGACCATCAGCAACGTGCGGGACAAGCACACGTGTTAAGTTCTCGCGAAGAGATGACTTGACAAACTCGGTGCTCATTTGTTTACACACGAGTCAATGAGTTTCACTAAACCGACGCAGATGCCGACGTTCGTGCTCATCCTCATGATTCGCAACGAGGAGAAGATTCTGAAACGCTGCCTAGAATCCGTGGCCGACCTTGTCTCTGCATTTTGTATCTGCGACACGGGGTCGACAGATGAGTCCTGTGCAATTGCCACCGAGTTCCTCAAGACGCATGATGGGTGTCTCACGCACGAGCCGTGGAAGGACTTTGGATACAACCGCACAGTGAGCTTTCGGAACGCACAGACTTACCTGAAGAAGACCGGATGGGACCTGACGGATACATTCGGTCTGCTGCTTGACGCGGACATGGTGTTTGTTCGCGGAAACTTGAAGACCCATCCGCTGGAACGGTCGGGCTACACGGTGATTCAGAAGGCCGGCACGCTCGAGTATCCGAATGCTCGTATTGTTCACATGGAGCATCCGTGGACGTGCCGCGGAGTGACCCACGAGTATTGGGATGGGCCGACAAAGAGTCTTCCGCTCTCCGTGTGTTATATCGACGACCGCAACGACGGTGGATGCAAGGCGGATAAATTTGAACGGGATGTTCGTCTTTTGGAGCAGGGCCTGATTGACGAACCGGACAATGGACGCTACATGTTCTACCTGGCCCAGACGTACAATGGTGTCGGAAAGCTGAAGGAGTGCATTGCCATGTACAAGAAGCGGATTGCCATTGGTGGATGGGAGGAGGAGTTGTGGTATAGCCATTACATGATTGGCAAGTCGTGGTTGGCCTTGAAGAACATTCCGAAGTTCGAGCAGTGGATGCTCAAGGCTCACGAACGCCGGCCATCTCGTGCGGAGCCCATGTATCAGCTAGCCAAGTACTTCCGCGAGAACTCACAGCATCACAAGGCGTATCACTATACCCAGGTTGGTCTGGGGATTCCCATGACAACGGATGCATTGTTCGTGGAGACCGATGTGTACACTGGGCTGTTTGAATACGAGGCCACGATCCTCTTTTATTACATTGGTCAGTGCCGCCGGGGTCTCGACGAGTCGGTTCGCTATCTGCTCAAAAACCGCCCGCACCAGGAGAATGTGTACACAAATATGCCCTTCTACATTGAGCCACTGACATTCGCATCCAAGGCCCACCCGATTGACCGCGACCTCTTTGGTGAGGACTACCATCCCACGTCTGTCTCCCTCTTCATGCGAGGCGGAAAGGTATACCACAATGTGCGTTTTGTGAATTACTCCATCAACCCGCAGACGGGGTCGTATCTCATGAAGGAGGACGGTGTGGTTCGCGAGAACTCGACGGTGCGGACACAGAATGCCTTCTACAATCCTGAGACAGGTGAGGTGACCAAGATGCGTGACGACTCAGTCACACTGGCTCGCAAGCCGGGTGCACATATCGTGGGGTTGGAGGATGTCCGCGTGTACACCAACGGAGCGGGTGAGACCTGCTGCACTGCGACCACGTGGGAATATACCGATAAGATTCGCATCTTCCAGTCCAAGTACGACCCTATTCAGGGTCTGTATTCGGAATGTCGTATTCTGGATTCGCCGGGCAACCAGGAGTGTGAGAAGAATTGGATTGCCATCAACAACACGGACCATATCATTTATGGATGGAGTCCTCTTCGCGTGGGCACGATTCACGGCACCGAGTTGGCCATTCACACGCAGCACGAGACGCCGTGGTATTTCAAGCACTTCCGGGGATCGGCCGTGACATTTCAGCCGCCCCAGTATCCCGGCGAGACGTGGGCGTTGGTCCACACGGTTGAGTACTGCCAGCCTCGCAAGTACTTCCACCTCTTTGTGCGGCTTGGCGAGCATTACAAGGTAAAAAGTATCAGTCGCCCCTTCGTCTTCCGTGCCAAGACGATTGAGTACTGCATTGGTTGCATGCCTGATCCCGCCTTCACCACGCTGACGTGCGTCTTTTCCACCATGGACGACAATCCGCGTATGATTGACATCCCGGTGGCCAGCCTGGAATGGATTCAGGTGTAGAGCTGACGCCACGACTCATTTGTCACGGCGGCCGTGTCCTTCAAGATGTGGCGTGCAGTGTCCACGTCCAGCGTGCAGGGCAGCGTAATCTTCTTGTAGAAGACATAGTCCTTCGCAGTCTTCTCATCCGCAATCCGGAGCAGGTTGATGCGAGTCACCAGCGACTCGACCGCCCGAATCAGCGTGCGAACACCCTCCTCCTCCTTGCTGAACTCCTCAATCAAGTACTTCACCGCATCCTCTGTCAGGGTCAGCTGGCCCGTCAGCTGAACGCGGTCCAGAATCTGCGGCCACACATACTTGGTGAGAATGTTCTTCTTGTCCTCCGCATTGTAGCCCGAGCAATTGATGACCTGCATGCGGTCACGCAGAATCGGGTGGACCTTCGACTCGTCGTTGAAGCTGAACACGAACAGACACTGGCTCAGGTCAAAGTCCACGCCGGCGAAGTAGCGGTCATGGAACTGCGTGTTCTGCGACCGATCCGTCAGGTGAATCAGCATGGACACAATCTCATCGCCGTGCGATGTGGTCGAAATCTTGTCCAGCTCGTCGAAATACAGAACCGGGTTCATGCACCGAGCTGTCATGAGGGAGTCGGCGATGCGGCCGCACATCGACCCCTCATACGTGAAGGAGTGGCCGACAAAGTTGGCGGAGTCGGAGGCACCACCCAGCGAGAAGAACTCGAATGGACGCTGAAGGACCTTGGCCACGCCGTTCTTGGCGATGCTCGTCTTGCCCACACCCGGAGGTCCCTTGAGAGCAATGACATTGCCCAAAGACCCCGGACTGGAAATCCACTGGGCGAGCGTCTGCATAATCTGCGTCTTGGCCGTAGCCATTCCGTAGACAGCCTTGTCCAGCATGTCACGCGTGTTCGCCAGATACTTGGCACACGGCTCGGGACCGTCCGACAGCTTCACCGGGAGCGTGACCATCTTTCCGAACGGAATGCGAAGGAACGACTCGACCCACGTCCGAAGCTTGTATCCCTCCGAGCTGTCCATCTCATTCAGGATGTCGA
>Ga0209296_1001534_pt1 | contig 17592 bp, 26 predicted proteins | sample S_130206_EF_Meta_FD_187319 | JGI IMG/M metagenome (GOLD analysis project Ga0209296, IMG submission 187319) | Freshwater microbial communities from Lake Simoncouche, Canada to study carbon cycling - S_130206_EF_MetaG (SPAdes) (version 2) | ecosystem: Environmental > Aquatic > Freshwater > Lake ...
CACAACCCCCGAATTAATCCCCCCTACAAGGTACAATATCCGTACTTAATTCCCCCTAAAATTACCCCGAATTTTTTCCTGTTTATACCCCTAAAAACCCCACTTTTTCCTGTCTGTTTTATCGTGATCAATTAATATATCTAAAACTATCTTTTTCTATCCCATATTTGGGTTCTAGTATAATTTATCCACAATTCCCCACTTTCTCCCACTTACTAGGAATATACCCTGGGATTGACCCGTGAGCGAATCACAGACCATTTTATTTTTTCTACCAGAATATACCTCTAATATCATTATATTATTACGGTCGGACTCTTCGAGTCCTCCCTTCAGGATGTCATACAAGTGTCTTAGTATAACCCTTTATATATTATATTAATATGTCATACATTAGGTTCCACGTGGAACCCTGAAGGGGGTTCGAAGAACCCCCGCATGGTACATCGGGAAGAATGACCGTATAATGGAACATTCGTAATACGGGATGAAGGGGACCGAAGGTCCCCGAGTATACTCATAATACTTTTATATGGTCCTGATGTGATACGTCTATAATTCCTGAACCGTAATACAAACATTACTGGGGAAAGTTAATAGTTTGCCAAACAACATTAAGATTACTGGGATGACCAATATTGTTTGGCACTTTACATATTGCTTGGCATATACTTTACATCTTAGAATAATCCTATGGAAATTAAAAAAACCCTTAGGGATTTTCCGAAGGGTTCTTAGAATAATACAATATATGTCTTACAAGGAAAGGATGAAGGGGGTTCGAAGAACCCCCGCATAATCTATTTTGTCCATTTAAAGTCAAAGCTGAAATTTGCATTATGTTCAGCTTTGACACCCTTTGTGTAATTGGTGGGAGTTAAATCATTTGACTTAAGTATTTTTTTAATCCTATCTGTTAGTAAGTAAGTAAAACTATCTGTCATAACCCTACCTACTTCAGGTGATACAGGGATTTCTACATAGATTGGTTTGTAAGCGAAGTCGACTACCCCAGTAATCTTGTTGTGGTTAGTTGGATCACAGTCGAACTTAAGTCTAATATTCTCGGGGAATCTATAATAAACATTATAGTCGTCTGAATTATTAGATCCATAGGAGTAATTTAAATTAAAGTTACCCTCTTCAATGAAGTCAAGATGAACCTGAAGGTTATGTGGAACGTTCTTCTGAGACTGAAGTTGTTTAAGTGATCTATTAATCTTTTCCACCGTGGTCTCATCTAATTGAGTTTGTTCTATAGACCCAGGTGTCTTAGGAAATGCTATGAGTTGCTTCACCGGATATATTTCTTTAATCCACATTTGTTTTTCTACAGGTAATACAGTGGTCATGGTATCATTGAGGTTAATGCCAATAATATCATTATTTTCCAATCCCCCAGTAATATATAGCCTCATGATCCTTAGTTCGGTACCTCCCATCCCACTACCGTTATCATCCATGTACAGGTCATACATGGGTTGGAAGTTCCCCGCAATCTCAATCAGCAACTTAGAGATAAGATCAGGACCGATTTCCCTCTCACGTATTACGACGTTCAAGTAACAATTGTAGACATATACAGTCTCTGCCTTGGTCTCATAAATCTCACCGTTTAATGATTTCAAAGGTCCCTTCAGACCTTGTACGAATTTCTCGTAGTCTTCTTTTTTTACAGATTTTCCCATAGATATAAATATAAAAAAAAAGGTTCCATGGTGGTGGAACCTCTTAGTAATACATGTGTAATAAGACTATCGTCCCATTAACTCGTTACGGAACTGTACAGCCTTTTTCTTGTTAGAGAAATTCTTAGAGTACTTAGTACCATTAACACTTACACGTACACGGTAAGATGAACCATCATGATAGATGTTGTCAGACACAGGAACATATGTAGTAACTGTGGTGCGATTGGATGTTGTTTTTTTCATTTGTGACTATTTTAAGTTTATATATAAAATATAAGAAATAAAATCCAAATAAAAAAATTTACAACAAATTATTTTACCCCAGTAAACTTGCGTACCTGATCAGGTCCCACTGTTGAGATATCTATCTCCCCACTTCTTGGTCATATAAGCATCATACCTATGTGCCTTGTATGGGTTGTACAGGAATATCACGAAGTAGTAATCCCACTTCCACTCCAAATCTTTTAAGAACTTCTTCATATGCTATTGTTTATTCCCCAGTAATGTTATCGGATCTTCTCCTTCCTGAGGATGTCGGTCAGAAGATTTTTGTGGTTTTGAACGATTACACCGTGCTGTTTCTTAAGAGCTTCCTCTATGGACATTCGTTGGTGTGTAATCTTCCAAGTGATTCTGTCGGTCGACTCCCATCGTTCCCAGTGTTTACCACTAGGTGAGAGTTGAATTCTACTGTGAATCTTTTTCATTTGTTTTTTATTTGATAATTCCGCAAAGGTACGGAGTTTAAGGGTTAATAACAAACCCTTAAACAAGTTGTTCATTTATAATATTGTTGAAGTGGATGGACTTCAGGTTGAATAATAAGTAATCGATGGCTATTCCTACAATCTTTCCCTTGTGTTTTGCTACAAGAAGTCGATAGGAACCATCCCCACAACCTGAAGATGATACCACCCCAGTATTATATGAACCCCACTGTTGGTCCCCCAAGGTTAATCTACACATCTTCTCATACCACTTATCACCCTCACCATCACACGATAACATAAAGTCCATCTTAGGAGCTGTTATTTCATCAGCAATGGTATCATTCCTGTAGGACTCTATATCAAATATCCCACACTGACCTGAGTCAACACCAATTGTTGCTGCAGTAACTGTTCTCCAAGACAATTCGTCCTCAAGATAATCATTGTGGACAGCAACAAGTGCTGCACATCTCATACCCGAACCACCTGTGTCATCCGATTTGAATGCCGTGGAGGAATACTCACCAGGTAATACATCTGTCAACTTATGCTGACACCAGGTAGGGACAGTGTAACAAGGGTCCGATACCATAACTTCCGAGCCTAAATAAATCTTTTCCATTTTAAATTACATTTATTGTGAATGATTCTGTTTCAATTTGTCTTTGTAGGAATACTAAGTGTTCCATTGTAAGGTCGTTATAAGATAAGTCGTGGTAACCATCTCCTGTAATACCTTTGGTGATTAACTCACCTGTGGTTCCACATATTCCAATAACAACTACTTTAACTTGGTAGTCGTCGTCGAAGTTTTGAGTAAACCACACTGAGAATGGGCTGGTTAATTCTAATTCAAAATCATCCCCTCCGTTAAGTTTAACGGTTCTGTGGACGATATCTCTGTGAATAGTATCACGGAGCTTTAGTAACTCTTGAGAGTAATTCATATGATTAATAGTTTAAGTGTAATACGAAATTAAGTATTCTTTTCGAATATTCCAAATTATGCTAGAATATTTTTTAGAACTTTAACATTCTCGTTAATTTCAAGGTCCATCACTTTAAGTAACTTCTCCTTGGCTAACTCCATAAACTCTACACTGTTACCCAGTAAATCAATGTCCATTCCGTGCACATCCGTCTTCCCGACGATAACCCTGATGTCCTTAGTGCCCTTACCCTCTCTATAGAATAGAGCTCGAGCATAGATGTACTCACGAACCAAAGACAGTTTAATCTCATCAGCAACCGATTCCTTAGAACGGAGTTGCATAATGATTTCTTCTAACTTGGCTAACATCTCGAAGTTGGTCTTCATCATACGGATACTGTTCTTATACTGATTACAGTACTTCACCAGCTCATCGGTGTGAGGAATACTTAAATCGATGTCCACATTAAGGAACCGATCGTACGAACTAATTCTATCTCGGGTACCCACTATCTCAGTGAATACTCCTCCCGTTAAACGATTTTCTCTACCCATTTTATTTTTGTTTTTAATTTGTTTAAAATCCCAGTAAACTTTCCCTCGACCTGGCTCACCTCAGGTAAGAACTCATATCTTCTATTCATTGAACCTGCTAAATGACCAGTAAAGTATTTGGTGGGCTCAATATAGTGTGAACCGACATTGTATTTCTCACACCATTCATTAAATGTTAAGGTTGTTTTAAAGTTACTTAACTTAACTTTCAGTTTCTTTTCCATATACCTCTTTTAATTCGTTAAAAATTTCTTCTAATGTTTTAAGGTCTTCGTCCCCAGTAATAAATTGGAACATTTCTTTCACCGACTCGAAGGTTACATCTTCATCGCTCTCGAACAAATAGTCAATGTCCCCGTCGATAGATTCAAAGAAGTTCTCCTTGTCGAAAAGATATCTACCCTCATTGTATGAATAATCTTCTTCGGTTAATCCATTCTCATTGTCAAAATAAGATTTACCACAGAAGTCACAACCTGGTTCTTCGTAATATAACTCACAACTCACACTGAATAACCTACCCAAGTGTTGAATGAAGTTTATTGGGGGTGACCAAGCTGAATCGAACGACATTGTTATTGATTCGTCATCATAAGTGATATTAGCTTCGTTGTATGACACATCCCACTTACAACCCCAGTAATTAATGTTGGCATTGTACCATCCTCCGTTTTGATATTCATTTAACTCAATGTCTTGGTCACGACCAACAAGAGCCATAAAAATACCTGGAGTTGCATTATCCTTATTCTCGATATCCTCAAGACGAAATTTAATTCTGTCCAAGTTTTTTTTATCACCTGTTATAGTAAGGTGATTGTTGCACCAATTTGGCATAGTAGTTTGATTTATATTTGACAAAGATATAACGGAGATATCATTATTCCAAATAATATCCCCGTTATTTTATTTTACCAAGAAGCTCTGTATTCAAAATCGCCAGAGTACAATCCGTGTTCTTTAGATTGTTCGTGTTCCTCTAACAAGTCCTCAATGATTTTGATAGTTGAGATTACTTCTTCTTTGTAATACTCATCAATTTCATCACCACCGAAAAAGAAACCCTGTACTGGCGGTAGAAGTTCTTCAGCTTTATCAAAGTTGGAACTAACTTCCTTTAGAGTTTCTAATAACTCCTTCATCTTGTCTTCTTCAACATTGATGTTTTGACATTCATCAACACCAGCAGCACATTCGTTGATAAACCATCCGTGAAGTGCATTGAACTTTCTCCAATACGCCACCTGTTCGGTGATGTAACAAATACGATTTGGTTTGATGTCAGTTCGTACCACACCATTCTTTTTAACTTCGATTTGGTGTTGTTGTTCTGGTGGGTTGTGTTCCCAATTTTGTACATAAGTTCTTTTGTACAGATACATGTCTAGTCCCATGATTTTTGAATTTATAAGTGTGAATTAATAATGTAAAGGTATTACAATAATTTGATTATACCAAATTATTTTATGAAAAGTTTGTAATCGATTGTAAATAATTCTTTGTACTCACTTCCGTCAGCATTCTGTCCGTTTAAATTCCAGAATGGTAATACTCTTGGATTGTATTTTAAATGTGCGGTAGTTTCAGGAATAAAATCTTCTTTAAGGATTTCAATTCCTTTACAAAGAACATAAGCACAAACGACTTTGGTGGTTTCCCCAGTAAATATCTTCTGCGCTGCTGTCCTGTTATTTTTCAGAACACAGTCAGTTAATATAATCTGAACTTCAGCAGGGTGGTGATATTCCACCCTGCCGTCGTTGTACTCAATTTTCCATTTCATATAATTCGCTCCCTTTCCGAGATTGAACCTAACTTTATGCTTTTTCAATTTCTTCCTCTTTATATTTTTTAACAAATTCACTCGGAGTACCACGAAACAATTCTGTTTTAGTTGTATCGTTCTCATAACAAACAAACTCAATGGAGTAATCTTCTTTAACGATAACATCATAAAGATAATCTTCCCAAGAATTTCCACGACTTGACAAAGATTGTACATAGGTGTTTCCTGTTTCGCCACCTTTTAATTTCCAAATGAGTTGAGCAGCTAAACAACCAGCGCCGTTGAATACTAATTTCTTTTCATTAGCACCATACCCATTAACGACTTTTCCTGTTGATAACCATTCAGCGGTTTCAAGTGGATGACCTGTTGGGTATCCGTCGTACTGACGATAGATTAAACAGATTTCATTCTGTTTTACTTTTTTTACTTTTTTACCTGTTGAGTATTCCTCAATGATGCGGTAAGTTGAACGAGTTCCCATAATAAGTGTTTTTTTTTTGTGATTAATTTTATTATGATACAAAGATAATACTTTTTTATTACCTGCCAAATTTATTTTCAACTTTTTTGTTAAAATTTTGATAAAGAACTTTTACCTGTTGCCGGCGTCATGCATAATCCTAAACATTACTGGGGTGTAATACGGATCTGATCGGCGCACGATCTGCAGCACAGGTCGAACATTACTGGGATGTACCCCAGTAAACTTTAGCGCTGGTCCAGTGCAGCTACAGTGCACAGCAAAAAAAATCCCCACCTTTCGGTGAGGACATTTATTAAAGTTGTATTACGAACTTATTCTTTGTTAACTTATTTCGAACTCGTTTATATTTGAGTCCAACGATTACATTCTTTTTATCTTTATACCTCATATCGTATAAATCCCCGTCGATTACTTTCCTATTCCAAAATTCGGTAGGTACTTTATTAAAAACAACTGCCACCCTTATGTTATTATTTAACATTGTATGACACTCATTTAAATTGTGACCGCTATAAGAAAAAGTTAAATCGTAGTTCTTATATTTTTTAAGTAGTTCAACTCTTTTAGGAACCTTTGTATAATCGTAGAATTGAATGTGTTGAAAGTATTGTAATATATTAACGGGTTTATCATTTACATGAATATAAAACGATTCGGGTGTTATATCTGATGTGTTATTCAAACGAACTGAAAATTTATAACCTAACTTCTTAGCCTTTAATTCAGTTGATTTAATTTCATCGAACAACCAATTGACAAAAAATTCTCTGTGTTCAAAAAACAATTTAGTTTTTGCGATTCGTGAACGATTAATTTTATCGTCCTCCATGTTCATCGTGTTCATCCCTGATTCATTCAAACATAACTTTGTACATTCTTTTGTTCTCATAGGACAAACCTCGTAGCCACTCATTTTTGCAGGTGCTAAGTACAAACTATAGGTTAGTTCATTGTACTTGAATGCCTTCTGATGTTTGGTTGTCATATTAACGGAGCCTAAATAAGATATCCCCGTTAATCTTTTTGCTTGCGCTTTAGTAGTGTAAATCATTTGTTTATTTTTTAGTGTACACAAATATATGACTAATACTTTTATATTCCAAATTTATTTTTAAATATTTTTTTGAGTCTGCAACAGCGCGCAACAATGCTCATGTTTACTGGGGTAATACAACAGCAGATCACGCTGCAGATCATAGCTCCAATAATTACTGGGATTCCCCAGTAAACTTCAGCGCTGGTCCGGGCTGTGTTTGCGCTGAGGGTAATACATAAAAAAAGGTGAACATTTCTGTCCACCTTCTTATTCACTAATCACACAAACACTATTCTTTTTTAATAATTAATAAATCTGCACAATCACATAAACCAGCAACATCCATTTCGAGTAATCCAAAGTTGTATTCATCACTATCTTCTCCTATACATACACCATTGAACCATACCACATCATCCTCTAATGTAATACTGATAATCGTATAGTAATAAGTGAAGTCGTGTTTACCGATGTAGGTTGCCTGTGGGTAATTCCATAGATTATCCGAGAAGTCGTCTGACTCAATCTCCTCTGTTGTTGCAAAATCATAACGACCACCATTGTTCTTTAAGAACTCGACAATGTACTTGGTACTCTCGTCTCTTAATTCTTGATACTTTCTTGTAAAGTTTGACATATTAATTTATTTTAAATTTGACGAATACTCATATAATCTTCTAATTCCTCCAAAGGTATTCTTCCATTGTTGGAACTATAATACCCCTGTAATTTATACCTTTCTTTCCACTTATCAAATGCCTCAATTGCATTTTTCTTTGAGATGTAGTATGGTCTATCGAATTCAATCGTGAAACCATCGGGGGATAATACTTCGTACTTTGTCATATTAATTGTTTTAATTTATATTCAAATTCTTCTGTCATACCTTCAATGTCATAAACCTTAATGGTTTCGTCATCGTCAGGGTGATAAAATGCAATGTCCACTTCAATTACATTTGGTTTAAATTCCTTAACCATACTAATTGAATATTCGTGTTTAATTAAGGTGTCTTGGTGTTGTAAACCACTATACCTATTTTGTCTATGTTGTTCCACAACTTGGTGTGAACCCATAGGTTTCCAACCATCTTTAATTAGGTTGTTAATTTTCTCCGTCAATCCTTCGGGGGACGAACTTGTTAATACTTTGTACTCCATATCTTTTTGTTTTAGTGTAAGACAAAGATAAAACAATAATATTATTTTACCAAATTTATTTTGAAGAATTTTTTACTGCGCACATTTAAGACTTTTTACTGCGCACATTTAAGACTTTTTTCCTGCACTATCATTCCTAAACATTACTGGGTTGAATTGTTAACCAGCGCAAATTTCCTGATCAGCGCGCGCAAAACTGGCTAATGATTACTGGGGTAATACAACATAACCCAGTAAACTTATGGGATGATCAGGGACGAGAAATCTGTGGACATAAAAAAAGGTGAGACTTTCGTCCCACCCTTTAATTCGGTGTGTGTTTTCTATTTAGAATAGAAATCATCCATTCGTTGAAGTACCTCGTCTAAATTACAACCACTTTCAGTTTCCCCATTCCAATAGAATTGTGTCATTCGAAAAACTTCTATTGAATTACCAACTTCTTTATTGTGGATAAACTCGTTGTAACCACCACTATAATAAAGACCATCATTATCAAGTCGTAAGTTATTACGATATTCAATAACAATACTTTTACCATTGAAGTTTTTGGTGTACTTAACCCCTTTGATTTTGTCTCCGTAAAGTCCACCACTTTTTCCTTTACGTTCCCAACCCCAACCATTAAGGTGTTCAGTTAGACCATCAACAATTTTTGTTGAAACGATTTCGAGAAAATTATTTCTGTCCTCGATTTGTTTTTGAAGGAACTCTTTGTAAGTTCTAATGTTTTCTAACATACTCATATCATTTATTTTTTAGTGAACACAAATATACAACATACCAAACTATAAACCAAATATTATTTTACTTTTTTTCGAGAGTATTTTTTACCTGTGATCACAGGGGGATTATTACTGGGGTAATACAATACAACCCAGTAAATTTGTGGGATGATCTGCAGAAAAACTTCTGTTACCTTTTTATATATAATTGTAATACCCCAGTAAAGTTCCGACCTGATTCACAGTGTGACGGGTATTGTCACAAACAAAAAACCCCCGAACCAAAAGTCCGAGGGTTTCACCAATCTAATCTTTAACCTATGTCTTACACTAAATGTACGAGTTCCTTGAAGATTTGTCTTTCACGATTTCCGTAAGTTCCAAACATCTTATTTTCAGAATTGTCACCCTTACCCATACTATGAGTTGTGTATTTTGTTACACCACTAAATAAACCCCAAATGTTATCACCCTTACCTTGAATTTCACCATTAAGGTCGATATAGAATCTACTTAATTTGTTTTGAGTTACGGTCGATAATGAATCAACATCCTTAATATCAACATTCTTATCGATATTGAATAACGATTTGATTACTCTATCCTTGATAATATCATCGAAACGAGTTTCACTCATTTTAACGATAGAACCAAACACATTAGTTTCCTCTTGTACTACACCCTCGATTTGTCGACAGATATCATCTATCTTTAATTCCATATTCTTTGTATGACGTACCTTTGAATCTAAATCCTTGTACACACCAAAGAATGTGTTTTGACAACTTATCGTTTTAGAACTAGGACCGAACGATAATGAAGTCGAACCATCAAAGGAATTAATCCCAGTAACAAAACCCTCGATTCGGTCAGTTCCTAATGTTAAATCATTTGATTTTAATTGAACGAATACTTTTCGTCCACCACCGAACAAACCACCTCTGTGAACATCAAGTCCAGTTTGTTGAGATACTTTGAATAATAATTCCATCATTTGTTCATTCTGATATGGTACATAACCATTCGAGTGAATTCCTAAAATTGTACTATCATCCTCACGAACGATACCAATTTTATCAGGGATAATAATTCCTGATGAAGTTTGAAGTCCCTCGGTACGGACTTTCCAATTTAAATCAGTTCTATCTAAAAACTGACTAACACGATTGTTTTCTACGATTTCCATCTGTTTTAATTTTTATGGTTTAATAAATGATTGTATGACAAAGATAAATCAATTTAGCATATAATCCAAATTTATTTTTAAGAAATATTAATTAATTTTTTTCTCCTGATCCACCTGTGATCAGAGCTCCCAATATTACTGGGGAATCGGATACGTTTACAGATAAACACGGATATATACGGATACACCCCAGTAATTTTACGGGATGATCAGGTCGAGAAAATCTGTGGACATAAAAAAACCCCCGACAGAATCGGAGGTCTTTAATATGGTGGGTGGTTTTATTCCACCAATAAATCATTTACTGAATGTTCGGAAGTTCCTTCATCCCATACATCATCATTCCAATCCTCACCAACTTGGGTACAAGTTTTGTAGGAAATGTGAACCGTACCCGATTCAATTGTAATGATTCCTTCGGTTCTTTCGTTGATAGGTACAAAACCTTTTTCAACAAGAAATAAAAGTACGAGTTCGTACTCCAAAAATTGGTCGGTGTTCTCCGACTCAATGTATTCAACTTGTCCTTGGAAATCCAAGGAGAACTCAAATTCCACATTGGAATTTAGAGTTTTTTCGATTTGGGAAGTGAACAAAGTGTCCATAGTGTGTAGGTCTATTGGTTAGTAGACAATACAAATATAAAAAAGAAATTCCGTTTTACAATACATTTAAGGAAAATTATTTTACTTTTTTTCTGACCCTGGTAATCCAAATACATTACTGGGTAATACAAGAACACCCGGTTCAGGGACCTACTGGAAATTATTACTGGGATGTCAAGTTTTCAAATCAATAAACTTGACACATGTTGTAATAAAGTAAGTCAAAAACTTCACTTTTTGACACCTATTATACCCCAGTAAAGTAATACATCCGAACCTCGTCGGGACCTGAGGTATGAACAAAAAAAAAAGGATAGTCTTTCGACTACCCTTCTTCACCTTTCCAACCTATGTATTTCTACACAACTACTCCTTCTAAATGTCGTAATACGGACTTACCTTCATCCCAACAATCGTCCTCATTATAATAACTTCCACAACATTCAACTAATGTTTTGTGTTCGTGACCTTTATTACAAGTTTCAATTTCGTAAACTTTGTATTGGTAAACTTCACCCGTTAAGTATTCATCATAAATTCTAACTTCACTATTCATAATCAAACTTAAATTTTCTTCACCCCTTTCAAATTCTTTACCACACATTAAGTTCAATTGTTTTTCACTTATGAAAACCCAACCAACTTGTCCACTATCCCATTGACAACTGAACGGACTTGTGGATATAGTTACACCACTATGGTCGTACATATACAAAGGTTTAATCAAAAGGACTTTGTGGTCACTTTCAATTTGTGACTTAAATTCATCCCAACTATCAAAGTCAACACTTTTATAGTCAGTTTTGTCACCAATATCGTACCTTTTGTGAAAACAAAACATTGTGGTAATGTTATCCCATTCGGTACGGGGATTCATCGGGTCGTTATCGTGTTCGACAACTAATTCATACTTTCTCATTTTAATGTTTTTTAGTGTACACAAATATACAACTAATTCGGTTATATCAAAAATAAATTTGTTAAAATATTGTCAAAGAATTTTGGATACCCGTGATGGTAATTTATTACTGGGATGTATGACAAGGATACCCCAGTAATTTTTCGACTCTGTCTTCTTGGAATTCGTTGTTCATCTTGTAATACCCAGTAATTAAAACACAATTTCTCCGAACCAAAATTTCTTGGACAAAAAAAATCCACCCCTTTCGGAGTGGACTTCGGTTAGTGGGGGAACTGACCTATTCAACTTCATAATGTACACCTTCCAATGTAATTTCTTTGATGTTTGTTGTTGTCAAAGATTGTGGTTGATGTTTGTTGTCTTGTGGTTGTCTTGATTTCTCGGACTTCTTAACCATAAAACTTTCAAATAATTGTTTGTCAATTTCGTTACCTTCAAATTCAAAAGTAGATTTCGGTTTACTTGTTTCAAAGGTGAAATATTGTAGGTAATGTTTTTTCGTGTTTTCATTGTACTGAACACATTTTGAAATGTGAGTACCAACTGAACATTCCTTACTTTCAAAGGTCGGTTCCATTCCTTCCGTTTTCATTCGTTTGTTTACCATATCTTCGTAACTTCCACCAATGAAATAATTTCCTTTGGATTTCTTTACAAGTTTACCAAAATAAGGATTTCCCGTTTTATTCATTTTTGGGAAAACTTCACTAACAACATTTGTAAATGTTGGTTTTTCAACATTCATCAACAAAACTAACAATTCCTCGTGGGTAATTTTTTTGGTTTCTTTTTTCATAACATTTTTTTTGTTTATTTTTTCAATACTCTAAATTACAACTTTTATCCAATATAACAAAATATATTTAATATTTTTTTATCCACATTCTTAATTTTTTTTTTGTGGACAAATTGTGGATAACTTTTTCCCCGTGATCCGGTTTGAATATTACTGGGGAATTTGAAATAAATTACAGATTTTTTGTTATAAAATAAAATTACATTACTGGGTAAAGTGTTGATGTAAAATCTGTGGTGATCCAGGAAAACAATACTGGGGTGTAATACGTCTTTACCCCAGGAAACTTTTCCTGGATGATGATAATCAATGGTCGTTGTTATGTAATACCCAGTAATTTTTCCCTGGAGACTCAAGATGAAGAATTCGTGGAAACAAAAAACCCCACAACTAAAAGTCGTAGGGTTTCTAAAATAATTGTGTTGAGTCTATTACATTATTTCAAACTTATCTTCTTCGGGAATTACGGATAAACTTCTTCCGTTATCCCAATCCACACCATAGTAACCCATATCATCAACGAATACAATCGTACCCATTGTGTTAGGTTGAATAGGATTTGTCTTTGGGTCATCATCCATTTGAATCAATCTAATTCTTTTACCAACTAATTCTTTTCTGATTTTTAATAGTCCAAACATTGTTTTAGGTTTTATTCGTGAGAAAATAACATTTCCAATAAACCTAAAACGATAGGATGTACCTCATTATTGTTTGAGTCCCCCCATTGTTTGACTTCCCCATTTTCTTGGATGTGAAAGTTTGTCTTTGTACCATCGGTCAGTTTGAACCAACCCTTAACCTCATTGTTCCCAATGAAATTGAATTTTTGTGTTGTGATTTGTGTAGTCATTTTGTTTAAATGTTTAGTACCCAAATATACAACTATTATTTTTATATACAAATAATAATCGTTAAAATTTTGTGAAAAGATTTTCCCGTGTTGTTACATTGCATTTATTACTGGGGAAATGAAGATGTGGTTTTTGCTGTGCATGATGCAGGCATTTACTGGGTAATACGTTCACTAAATCTTGTTGTTCACGTTCCGTGAACATTGGTAATACGTGAACAAGTATCATACCCCAGTAAAATTGTTGTATGTGCATTGTTGTAACGGCAACTGCATCGGTAATACACCTAAAAAGAGAAACCCCCACCATTTCTGATGAGGGTTCACTTACTAACCACACTATTAAACAAAACTATTGTCTTTACATATCGTATGCAAATGTAGGGATAAAAAACCAAAACATAAAGTAAAATGTTCCAATTATTAATATCAAACTAAAAATTGCATCCCAAAATTCCCTTTTGTCTTCCTTGTAGACCTCAATAATCGAACTTATCATCTCCTTCATCTTAATAAGAGTTTTGGTTATAACTATCATACGTATTGTGATTCCTTTGGCGGTTATCTCGATACTCATTACGAGGAACACGTTGAGGGTATCTTGGTCGTTGTATAAAGGAGTTTTCCATTTGTTCATCAATCGGTTGAACATTCCAATCTAAATCCATTTGTTTAGAATTTGCCCAATGAATGTTATAAATTGTTTCAAGTCGTTCAGTTACAATGATATAACTATTTTCGTTGAAGTGAACTTTGGTTACAGGCTCGCCCGTATTCTTGTCAATGATTTCATACATTGAGTGTACATTTTGTGGATTCATTACCACTGGTCGTTTTGAATTTGAATTTGTCAGTTTAATTAACATAACATTACATTTAAGGTGAATAATATAATTCCTTTTTGTTGATACAAAGATATAACAATAATATTAAACCACCAAATTTATTTAAAGAAATTTATCTAATGGTTCCGACGGGAACAATGTATTACTGGGGAACGATGATGATGTAAAATCTGTGGTTCCTCCTGAAATCATTTACTGGGTAATACGTCCCCAGTAATAAATCTGAATCGACGGGAGAACAAGAAATCTTGGGCATAAAAAAACCCTCGTGGATACGAAGGTCTTTATTTAAAAGTTAATACTATTTTATCCGTCTTACAACAACCAATACCATTGCGGCCCCCTTTTTAGCTCCGTCATTGTTGTCGAGATACTCGAAAATGTTCTCAATGTCATACTTGTAACCACCCTCACGATTAATAAAAGTTTTGATAACCCTCATAGTTTTACCATTGTCTTGACCTTTCGGTATTTGATAGGTGTTCAGCTTATCGATAGTATTACAAAAAATTGTAGAAGGTCCTGGTGTAATTCGTTTGTTGAATGTCAAGGACAAAGTACCACCCACCTCAATAATGTCGTTTCTAAAAATGTATTGGAGTTCCTGATGAAATGTACCAATTTGACCACAATAGTCAAGTATCAAATGGCTATACTCTCCCTTGTTAGCATTGTATATAATATCCCCGATTGAGCCAAAGTAAAGCGAAGGAGTTTTCCCGACGAAATACTTTGCTTTTTGTTTCTTGATATTGCGTTTTAGCTTATCGAAGGTTATTTCATCTCGTTCACACATAACATAGCGATACTTTCGAGAAACATCCTGGTAGATTGTTTTCTCAATTTCGAAATGTTCTGCAGGTAAAGAAAGGATTTTGTAGTTTTTCGTGTCCGAGTTGTGAATAGCGTGCACCATTATATTTCTGGCCGTACTCTTGTTCGTTCCTTTGTGATTGTTGAAGGTATTCATATCATAACATTAAAAGATTAAAGAATACACAAATATAACACTATTTCCATTATACACAAAATAAAAATGTTAATCTTTTCTAAAAATTTATTAACCGGTAAACGGGGGATAATGTATTACTGGGGAAATGAAGATGAAGAATTCCTCAAGAGGTGAAATGGATATTACTGGGATGTATTACCCAGTAATTGATTTACGTCCATGATGGTCCCACGACTCGTAGTTTTTATCGAATATCCCAGTAATGTAATACCGGTGATCGTTATAAATTTCTTCAGACCTCATCTTCAATATCCCAGTAATATGTCATACCTGTCCAACAGTGTGACGGAAATTCTTCCACAAACAAAAATCCCCCGAACTAAAAGTCCGAGGGATTCAACCAAAAAACCTATGAAAACATAACCTAACTTTCAATCAACCCATCAATAACACCAACCAATTCATCAAACATAATGTCGTGGTCAATTGTTTCAACCACAACCATCATGTCATTTATCAATCGAACTTCATAATAATCCAAACCATTCAGAGTAATCAATACAAAATGTTTCCACTTCATACCCGTTACTTTCAATAAAAGACCTTTAACATAATCATCCTCAGTAAGACCAATTCGGATAACCTTTTCTACACCCCAACACATATAAGGTATACCTCCTTGTGTTTTGGTTAATACATACATTGTTTCGTTTGGATTGAACTCTCGTACACCCAACTCCATTAGTGTTTGTTCCGTTGTCATATCATTTTGTTTTTAGTGTATACAAATATAACACTATTACCAGTTTATTCCAAAATAAATTTGTTAAACTTTTGTGAAGGTGAGGTTCTTCTAAAATATATTCCTGGGGTAACAACCCAGTAATGTTATTTGAAAAAACAAGAAAATTTTTTTTATATTGGTTTTTTTAACCCAGTAATGTTATTTGAAGTTTTATAATTTTTTTTTCTGTAACTTTTTAAACCCAGTAATCTTTTCTGGAGTAAAATCCAGGTCGTCCCCCAAAAAACATTACTGGGGGAGTGGAACGAACATTTTTTTTTTACAATATAAAGATAATATTTTTTTTTGTTGTTTACAAACTTTTTTTATTACTGGGTTGTGCAAATTCAAAAAAAACGAAAAAAAATTTGGTGTGTACTGGAAATAGTAAAAATCGGAGAAAAGTGAAAGAACGTTACTGGGTTATCAAATTCGTGATCACCGGACGATCATCCCAAAAACATTCCTGGGGTAACAACCCAGTAAGTAATTCCTAAAATACCGGATGTTTTTTTTTATACTCCTCGGCATTACCCCAGTAAATAAAAACAGGGATCAGGGAAAAAATCAGGTTTCCTTCCAAAACAACCCAGTAAGGTTTTCCCATCGTTACCGTGTCGTGGACGAGGAGTGGGGAAAATAAAAAACCCCCACCGAATTAACGATGAGGGTTTAGAGGGGGAAACGACTAATCTTTTATTTTGAATCTGTGTTAGGAACACTAATTAATATTAACAATACACCGAATAAGAATACCATTGTCCATAAGGTACCTATCCAATTATAACTACTATCAAGTTGAATACTCCCGTCATCAACCAAAAAACCGAGGAATAGGAGTAAGGAACATACGGACACCAATGTCATTCCGACATTGAACATTCTGTTATAAGTTTTTTTCATATCATTTGATTTAGAAGACAAAGATATAACATTAGTTTCATTATACCTAATATAAATGTTAATGTTTTCATAAGGTTCGTGGACCCGAATGGATACAGGGGGATATTACTGGGTAGACCTCCCTATACCCATAGGTGGGGGGTCCCCCCTCCCCGTATCCCCCCTTATATAGGGGGTATTTTGACATTCTAATAGGGGGGTCAATGCCGTAACAGAAATTTTTCCGGAAATTTTTTGAGAAAATTAAGGTTTTCTAGTGCGCACATTTAAGACTTTTTACTGCTCACATTTTAGAACTATATTTCTAATTTCTATAATATCCCTATACATTCGGGGGGTAAAAACCTGTAAATGGAAATATATTTCTAAAATCAGAAAAAAAAATTTCCAGAAAATTTTAGGAATATTTATAACATATGGACTTACAGGAGAATATACATAGAATTAAACAGGTGATGGGATTAAATGAATTAAGGAATCCATGGTTTAATTATGTTCAATCCAAAACAAAAGAGATTACAGGACAGGATTGGCCTGAGTATGTTTTAAAAGATTGGTTGTATACTTTTACCAAAAGAAGTTATTTTCCTGAGAAGGGTGAAACTCCTGAACATTATAAAAACATTGTTAGGTCTTTTGTGGAAAGTTTTGTGGAAGGACAT
>Ga0209296_1001540_pt1 | contig 17543 bp, 23 predicted proteins | sample S_130206_EF_Meta_FD_187319 | JGI IMG/M metagenome (GOLD analysis project Ga0209296, IMG submission 187319) | Freshwater microbial communities from Lake Simoncouche, Canada to study carbon cycling - S_130206_EF_MetaG (SPAdes) (version 2) | ecosystem: Environmental > Aquatic > Freshwater > Lake ...
GTTTAATTCAGCTGGCAAACCAATATCATTGATAAAAGGTTTAACAGCAGGATGGCTATCCATCTTGGCAAACACATCACGCTTGATCAACATAAAGCCTGTGCCGGTCTTGGTAACTTCTTGAAGACCATTTGGTCCTTCTTCTGCACCGTTGAATCCGTTCACACACCATTTGACTGGTAACGATTTCATAGGATATAAACCACCGATAACATCAACTTGACGATCTAGCATGACTAACAAATGCCATGGCTCCCAGCCAATATCAGCATCAATAAACATCAAGTGAGTTGATTCTTTGTTGTGTAAGAATTTGGCACTGAGAGTATTTCTAGCACGGCTGATTAAACTTTCGTTTGTCATGGTTTCCATGGTCCAATCAATGCCCAATTGACGGCAAGTGTTTGCCCATTTGATATAGCTCATAAATGTTGATTCTGTAAGCATACCACCATAGCAAGGCATACAAATATGCACACGGGTAGTTTTTAAATAATCAATGTTTACTTGGATCTGTTGTTGTCCAGGCTGTAAGTTTTGCGCTGGTTTTTCTGTGACCTCACCGACTTGGGGAGTTTGTGTTGTGGGTACTGCGTCTTTTTCAGCCATGTTTTCCTCTTATAAAGTTAGCGTGATATTTACACTAGTTTACAGGAGGCTGTTATTTTTTGCGACCAGCGCAATGGGCTCGTTGGCTAAATCCGCGTGGATTGGCACAATTGATACTGCTTTTGTATTTGTTACTCCATTTTTCGTCTATGTAATCAGGATCTTCATCTGTATCATCTGCGTCATCAAGAGCAAATTCTCCGAGTACCTCACGTTCAGCACGTATGATACGTTCCATTAGAGCCAGGCTTCTTGCTGTGCCAATCCTGCGGCATTCCTGCATCATTTTGACCACATGATCAGTCACACCCAATCGCTGTTTGAACATGTCACGTAGGCTGGTATCTGGAGCACCGTACAAGTCTGTGATAATCTGATCACGGTCTTGATCATTACCATCAATAAACAACTGACGCACCACTGTGGCACTGCTGGCATCTTTGCCACGCACCTTGAAATTCACAGTGGGAGTTATATCAATATAAGCTGCTTTGGTCATGGGTTTTAGTTTTTTACCTGCGCCCGATAATGGTTGTATATAACTGGGACTGCCATCTTTTTTGGGCTTGAAGTTAAAACGTTCAGCATCTTTGGCACTGACCGCAAATATCAACACGGTATCTGCTTTTTGTTCTGGACTTAAATTATCAGTGATTTCGGTAGCTTGATATGGGTTTTTTACCTTGACTATATGGCTGGCAGGTACACCCAACTTGGTCATCATCGCCACTTTGTCACTGTAGCTAAATGGGCTGGTGACTGGTGCTTGCTTATCGCTTGTGGCAAGGTATACTGCATCAGCACCGTATTTGTTCGAGAGATAATCGTAGCTGGCTTTATGGCCTAGATGGAATGGATGGAAGCGACCGGGATATATTACAAGATAATTCATAGTAACATATTTATGGTCACATGTTTTCTAGTAGCCAGAGATAAACGGGAGTAGTAAATTCTAGAGTTAAAGTACCGTTACAACCCATTTCTCCAAAAAATTGGTCTTTGATATTGTCTGCGGTACCATTGAAATCGTGTTCATAAACTGCCTGTTCTAAAAAAATCTGCCCCAAGTTGATTTCATCAAAACTTAAATTGTTGATACAGAGACGACAGTCTGAAAGGATATTGCCTGCTTCGTCAATCGTGGTATGAGCCTGGGTTTTATTTTTCATTACAAATCTTAATCGATGATCGCCATCTGCGTCTGCAAAATCGTGTGTGAAATTGACATTTTCGGTCACATGTTCGGTGTTGTAAATTTGTGTATCATCTATCCAAATTTCTAAGCCAACTGCGGCAGTTGGGTCAAGACTTGATACGGTACAAGCAAGTTGGACTTGATCAGTCACAATTTTCCTTAATAGGTAGCTGTTGCTACAGTAATATTACCAGCGGTGAAATCGGTTACAGCTACTCGCAACCAAGAAAAATTGCCAAGTGTGGTGTTTGCATAGGTACTTGTGGCGACATTCCCAACAAACCCATATACATCAAACCAAGCGGCCTGTTCGGGACTGTCGCTTAGGGTGGCCTGTGTAGTGACGTTTGCAGATAAATTAGCAAATGTAAATGTAAAAGTTTGTATCGGTCCTTGCCCACCATAGTAGTTGGCTGCCGGAACAGCGTTGCCCACAAAGTCCGGGCTAGAACCATCATAGTTGCCCGAAGGCACACCATATTCAGTCACGGGTAGTAAATCCAGTATAGTCATTATGCTTGTTCAATTTCCACAACAATGCCGGAACCAACCAGTTCTTCTACAACCGCACTTAACCCAGTGACTAGATCTTCGGTGATCACTGACCCTGGTTTGTCAGTTTCTTTTACTAATTTGCTTAGTTTGATAACAATGATTTCTTCGTGTATTTTTGCCATAGTCATTTATTTATCAGGTAGTAATTGCACTGTTTTTCTTATGAGGCCTGGGTGTACTAGACTGATCATCAAGGGCCAACTGTGATGATCATAATCAACAAAAAAGTAACTGTAAATCCTGCGAGTTGGCCATTGTAACCATTTTATTAAACTGGGGCTTAATCTTACGTTGTTGCGATGATTGTTAAAAAAAGCAATCAACTGTTCTTTTTGAACAGGACTAACAGCCTGCTCCTTGAAGTAACTGCGTTGGGCATGTCTAGGATTTTTTAAAATTACAGTATCAATAGGTCGATCAATTATGGCTCTGCTATATCGAGGTCGAATTACGCCAGGCAATTGAGCTACCGTTTTTAAAAATTCCCAATCTTTGGCGTAGACCCAGACCCGATCCCCACTGAGTACCAGTTTAAATGATTCGGTAGCTTGTGACAGAAATGTGCAGAGCATGTGTAGATCCAGGACATGTTGATCAGTTATAGAAAGTTTCTTTTCAGAGGACCAGGTAATGATAGATCGAAAACTCCTGCGCATGGCGATAACCCGATCAATACGGTCAGGGTTGAGTCCACGCAAGGCACTGGCCTCAACCATGCCAAATGATACGCAATATTCATAGACATCGTAAAACAACCGATCTCTTGACTTTTTGGTCATTCGCGGTCGTCTAGCCAATTCTGATAAACCCGTCTTGGTCCACTGTGGGCTGAGCTGTAGTGTCTTGTACAGCAAATTCAATTCGATCGTCCTTGACTGTGGCATACAATGAGCAGTTCTCGAGACCTTCGAACAAGATACGTTTGCTGAGTGGTATACGGATCAGCTCATCTATCTTGCGACCCAATGGTCTTGCACCCATCTTGTTGTCGTAACCTTTTTCAGCAAGCAGATCAATAACTGGCTCGCTTAGACCGAGTCGTATGTTCTTGGCCATTAAACTGGTCTGTAGCTCATCAACAAATTTGAGCACAATCTTCTTGATGGCCAAGGTGTCCAGCTTCCGGAACTTGCAAACTTGATCAATTCTATTGCGTAACTCGGGCTTGAAGAATTCCTTCATGGCTCGATCTTCACTGCCGGTTTTTTCTAAACTTTGACCAAATCCAATGTTGTTGTTTTCGTTGTCACGAGCACCCAAATTTGACGTCATGATAATGATGGTGTTTTTAAGATCCACGCTCTTGCCATTGCTGCTTGTGATCCTGGCTTCGTCCAGCATCTGTAACATGATATTGATCACATCTGGATGGGCCTTTTCAACTTCGTCAAACAGGATTACACTGAACGGATGTTTGCTTATGTCTGATATCAACTTGCCACCACCCACGTTGCCATCTTCAAAGCCCACATATCCCGGAGGAGCACCAATTAGGCTGCTCACGGTGTGCTTTTCTTGATATTCACTCATGTCATACTTGAGCAACTGCATGTCCAAGTTAGTGGCCAATAGACGGGCCAGTTCTGTTTTACCAGTGCCTGTTGGACCTAGGAACAAGAAACTGGCAATGGGTCGTTTAGCATTACCAATGCCGGAGAAGTTGATATAAACACGCTCTAGCACACTATCCACAGCGGCATCTTGACCGTATAACGACTGTTTGATATTGCTTTCCAGTTCAATGATCTTGGTGCTGCGTTCATTCTGCAAGCGATCTAGCGGAACTTCAGTCACACGGCTCAACTGTGCCATGATCAGGTCACGGGTGATAGTGGCTGTGCCTTGGTCTTTGATCCGCTCTCTGGCACAGGCACCATCAATGAGATCGATGCTTTTATCAGGATTCTTTCTATCGTGTATGTATCTGGCGCCAAGCTCAACTGCGGCTGTAATCGCTTCGGTTTCAATCATGACATTGTGGAACTGTTCCAGCCTTGGGCTTAGACCAATCAAGATCTTTTCAGTAGTAGCGGCATCTGGTTCGTCAATGCTGACTCTGTGGAAGCGACGCATGAGCGCACGATCCTTTTCAAACGATTCGTAATATTCTTCCCAGGTGGTACAGGCCACAACTTTGAGATTGCCCCGAGTTATTGCTGGCTTGAGCATGTTGGCAAAGTCCAGACTTGATTGCGATCCTGCACCAGCGCCTTTCATGGTGTGTGCTTCATCAATAAACAACACACATTTTTTCTTGGCTTCTAGAGCGGCAATGACATTCTTGAACTTTTCTTCAAACTCGCCACGATACTTGCTACCAGCCAACAGGCTTCCAATTTCCAAGCTGTATACTTCGTAGCCTTTGAGGAATTCGGGAACACGATCAGCATTGATCTCTTGTGCCAGGCCTTCAATGATGGCAGTCTTGCCTACACCAGGATCTCCTACCATGAGCACATTGGCCTTGAACTTGCGGGCCAACACTGTGATCATGTCATGTAGTTCTTCGGCACGCCCAATCATGGGTTCCAAGCGGTCGTTGTGAGCTAGATCAGTAAGGTTGACGCAATGTTCTTTTAAGATATCATCAGCCTGTTTATCAGTGAACGCAACATCATTTTGATTGTAATTGTTGTGCCAAAAATCCACAAACTCCTGTTTCTTGACTCCGTACTTGAGCAGAAAGTAGTGAGCATGACTGTTGTTTTCAGCCATCATGGCCAGATACAAATCAATGATGGTCATGCTTCTTCGACCTGTGAACAGGACCTGTGTAAGGGCTCGATTGAAACAGCGTTCAAGAGCATTGGTTTTCCTAGGCGCCACTTCTCGTTCATTGACCAGGTTAACCAGGCTGCCAAGATACGCATCCAGTTCTTGATCAAACATGTCAACATCAACACCAAATTTTGCCAGTACCTGCCGGAAAGGATTGTAACGTATTGTGGCCAATAAAAAATGTTCGGTTAACACATACTCGTGTTTCCTATCTCGAGCCAACTTGATCGAGTTTTCAACTATCTGTTCAATTTCGGGACTGTTCTGCATTGTGCTTTCCATGTTATGTGTATACGAGTTAGTAGTATACACGAGTTTAAAACAACTAGCAATCTATTAGGTATTTATCGACCGTGAGTTTGAGCAATTTGAGCCAGTAATTCCTGTGGTATGGTATCGGGCAAGCGTGCCTGCAAACGCACAAATAGGTCTCCGGCCTCACCTTGCCGATTGCGTAATCCTCGACCCTTTAACCGCAACTGGGTTCCAGGTTGCGTGCCAGCTGGGATAGTCATATTTAGAGTAGCCCCTTGTATATCTCGCACGGGCAATTCGCCACCTAGTATTAGGTCCCATACCAAGACAGTTTCATTTTGTGTCAGGTTTAATCCCTGGCGTTCCCATCTTGGATGTGGATGTATGCGGAAATTAACTACCAAGTTTGTACCACCCGGGCCTAGATTGGCATACTGCACATTGTCGCCATCATTGATACCTAACGGTATTTCTATTTCCACAGTCATGTTACCCAGGCTCACTGTGCGTCGGCCACCCTGTGCCACGTCGGCTAGACTTATCCATAGGCTCATGCGCACCTGTTGCTGTTGTGCCTGCCCCGGATGTTGGAATCTGGTTCCAAACATGTTGAATATGTTGTTAAAATCAAATGGTGCGCCACCTGAAAACTGTGGTGCTGGATTGTCGTATTGTTGCCGTTTGGCCTCATCCCCTATTACATCATAGGCCGCCTGTATTTCCTGGAACCGAGCAGTATCACCGCCACGGTCAGGATGGTGCTGACTGGCCAACTTGCGATAGGCTCGTTTGATATCTTCGGCAGAAGCGGTGCGTTCAACGCCTAAGGTTTGATAGTGTGTGTTCATTTAGTGTATTTCTATATATCTGCGATGATAGCGAGCAATATAATCTTGATTGAAATCATCAAAATTCAGATACTCATAAAGTTTCTGCACCTGTTGTACAAATGCCGCAGTGTCATATATGCAACTGTCTACATCAAATTCAAACCCAATTCCGGGAGGAGTGCGACCCAATGTTGCCCATTGGACATCAAATGTCAAATGCTTGTTTTTCTTTGGTAAACATGATCTGGCAAATTTTTCATTGTTAACCAAGCACACATGTTGTATCGTGGGCCAGTATAGTTGATAATATCTAGCGGCATTAAAATCATGTACTGATAGTGTGCACCATAAATCTGCCCGAGCCAATCGATAAGTGTCAGGATTTGCGACTGGTATTCTTTTTTTAAAATCAAATAGATGAATGCCATGCGGATCATCTTTGTCCATCTCAAAGCCCAGCCAATATTTCATGGCATCAGCACTGGGTGGAACACAGGCCAATACCCATTGCAATTTTTGCTCGTAAAAATCTTGTCCAGGTGATGTAGACTGTTGCAGTTGCCAGGCAATATATTCTTGTTTGTTTAGTACACAGTGGCGACTGAGCCCTACACAATTTTGTAGCATCTTTCCTCCAGCACCAGCAGGAAAATTAAACACAATGGCCCGGCCATTGGGTATTAGGCATGGATTATTAGTAGTCATAAAAAAGCAAACAGTACAATAATTATACTGTTTGCCCGGAGTGATAACAATTACTTCTTGGCGGGTTTTTCTGGAACCGGAGTACCTTCAACCTTTTTGTGTGTCTTGATGTTTTTACACACTTCTTTCTTGGTTTTTTCATCTGTGGTACACACACGCTTGACTTCAGCAGATCCAAATGCTGACATTGTGAAGGCCAGTAAAACAACGGACATTATGAGTTTCATTTTTATTTTCCTTTAAAGTAAGGGTTGTACAGCTGGTGGTGGTCCCAATGGTTTGGCACCAAATGCTGGTGCGGTACTCATGGTGTTACCACCTAACGGCGTGTTACCAAAACCGGTTGCTCCGCCAAAACCGGGGCTACCAAAACTGCTAGATTGGTTAGTTACATTGACCGGTCCTTGGGTGGGTGGCACATAAGTTGTTCCTGCACCAGCTGGAATTTGTATACCGCCATTGTTGGCACCGGCCATCTTTTCCTGCGTACGACCATATGCCGCAAGTCCTAGCACACCGCCCATGGCGATATGGAACAGGCCAGCACCTTGTAGGGTTAGCGGTTGCCATTGGCTTGTGACCTGACCGTGACTCAGGCTTTGCAACAGACTCCATAGTATTGGAAATATCACAAAGTCCATGGAGCACACAGCCATGTACATCCAGCCCATCATGGGACGCCATTTTGAATTCATCCAATCTTCTTTTTTCTTTTCGCTTTCGCTTATTTCTGGTCGTTTTGCCATACCTGCTCCTTGTTATTTTATTGATTCAAATATCGCTTTTTGCGTGCGATACCAGTCTTGCCAACCTTGCAACCGTTCAACTACTTGGTAGTAGGTGCCGTAGTTTTCGACGACGGCACCGATGAGCTCACTGGCTTTAACTTCTGAGGCGGCTCCATCAGTATTGCCGGTGCTTCTGGCCACTTCATTTTGACTGGCACTGTTGTGGAGCATGACACTAGCATTAGTGAGAGTACACTCACGGTCAAGATCTTGTGCCACTTGTGTTTCCAAATATCGTGCGTTTGCATTTGTTGTATCCTTTATTTTTTGTATCCTAGTGACTACCTGGGTCACTATGCGCACATTTTCCTGTGCTGATTTTACTTCTGCGGCTGCAACTTTCTGTTCCATTTCATGTACACGGGTCTGCCAGGTGGCTTCATTGCTCATGGCTCCTTCAAACCATACACCAAGCACTGTTAGTACAAGACCTGCGGCCTGTATGGGCAATCGATACGTGGTGACAAATGGTACAAATTTCAGCACAAAGCTGGCGGCCATGGCCATGACGCCAACAACTAGTACAGCATGGAATATCCAGTCTGGTAAAAATTCTAACAACCACACATCAAGCTCCTAGCACATGCAAGGCATGTTCGTAATGGCGTTTGCGATCTTCAAGACCAATGGTGCCACCATTAATGATGCGGGTCATCTTTTCAATGTCGCCAGCATCGGCCCACTTGTTCAGGTTGTTTGTTTCCCAGAACCAACAGGCGCTTTGTACTGCACCTTCAAAGGTCTGTAAAAATGCTGGAATTTCTTCTACAGGAGTTTCAATACTCATGGCAAAGTTTGTGTAGTTGCTACGACCAGTCAACTGTATAAGTCCACGACCACAGAAACGATATCCGTCTCCGCTAGCTTCATCGCCGTTGCCCATCCTGCTGGCATACACTCGATTGGCGATGGCTTCTTGTTTGTTGGGTCTAGCACAATACTGTTGTGCTAGTGGTAAGTCAAAGTATTTTTTAAATATTTTTACTAGAGTTTCAGGACGATAGTTTAGGTTTTCATGCAAGGCCGTAAATCCACCCGACTCATGGGCGCACTGTGCCAAGAAAGCAGCCTGTCTAGCTGGCGTGTCAATATCGTAGTCTGGTAATAGTTTGTTTAGGGCTTCGCACCAATGTTCCACGTAAGGGTTATTGGGTATAATCTGGTGTAACTGATCTTGTGTTATTTCCATAGTTGGCTCCTTGCCAACTATTTATCTACCTAAATTATTACAAAATGCCTGATAGTTGATAAGGTGATCGACTTCTTAATGTACGCAGAAAATCTCTAGTGCGTTCAGTCTGTACACCAGTGACCTGTAGTGTGACTCTTGGTTCTAAACTGGCATTTGCTGTTGAGTGTGGAACATGTTGCCAATTGAATGTTGTTACATCGCCAGCAGACCACATGCTGTGTTGATAATTTCCATAACTCCAAAACTGTCCAGGCTCCCAATCGGTTAATTGTATTTGTACTCGTAACACTGAGTCTGGCTTGTCTGGGGCCCATTTTTCTAATTTGTCTAGGTGCAGATTCCATACCTGTCCTGGCACTTGTACATGGATACGATTCATTGCGTCATCTAATGCAAACAAGTCAGAGATGCGTTGTAATACAGGAGGAATGTCCCAATTCAAATTGGTGATCGTGTAATTTTTACCGTAGCCAGCTCGTTCAAGATCGTATTCTTCTGCGGCCAATTCTGATTCAGGACGACTATTACCCGCCTGTCCACGAGTGCGCCAGGTAGCGGATTTTGACTTCTTGATGATGTTATCCAGGTCCTGTTGCCAACACGGAACAAAGCTACCCAGATTAGTTACGGTATCGTAAAGCGGATCAATCTTTTTATTATCATAATGATAACGAGTGCGTTTTTTAGTTTCGTCCCAGCTGCTGATCATATTACAGTTACCTTTATGTCTGATTTTACATAGTCCTGATAATACTTATTGTCAGGAACTGCTATATCTAATATTCTAGCCAGCTGACGATTTGTTTCTACCACTTGGCTTGGATATTCTCGTGCGGCTTGTCTGTTGCCGTTATTTTCCCTTACAATAGCAGCAGCCATTGATCTTAGATCTTTATAGTAATCTCTATAGGCAGGATAGCTGATTTGGAACTCTCCACACTTGACCCACCAACCAAGGCAAGCATCATCCGACCGATCAATTAATACAATAGGGCAATCAGGCCAAGTCTGTTTGATATAGTCTACATGATATCCAAACACATGGCTTTTAATAATACGCACACCTGTGCCCGAAAACGGTGCATCAAACTCTGTTTCACATTCTTCTCGGGTATGTTGATCTAAGTGTTCAAACCAATCGCCAAACTCCATTGCTGGTCCCCAATATACTCCTAGGTGCATGAGATCATAAGTGCCCGATGCATCGTGCCAATAGGTACGCTCATCGCTGTAATCTGTACTGTCAATATCTGGGCTATAATAGATATTTTTAACTACGCTAGACCACTTGGAGCCCGGAGCTCCACTAACAAAAATATATTTCATTCAGGTTTCATCTTTCTAGCAACCGGTTGCCATACCGCTCGCAACCTGGCCATGCTGGCTCTAACGCCCTCAGGTGTATGTTCTGCAGGAGTGATAAACATCATGTTTTCCGCAAACTTTTCTCCTGCTTCGGCACTTCTAATAGCCGGTACAAATTGATCATGATACCAGGCCTGTACATCAGCAGGTGTGCTCTTGGGCAATACGATATTCCAACAGCCGTGTATGAACAGGCCCGGAGCAACTGTTTTCATTAAAGCCGCACGTTCCAGACCTTTTAAAGGTTGTTCGTTAGCGATACCAATCAGTTTTAGTTTTCCAGCTTGTACATGAGGCCACCCAACTGCCACAGGAGTAACACCAAATTCGGCATGACCGCCTATAACATCTAGTAGAGCCTGTGCTGGACCTTTGTACATGGGAGTTGAAACAAAATCAGGGCTAGATACTTTTAAAGAATCAACAAGATACTGTACTGCTAGTCGATGCCCACCGCCACCAATGGCAATATTGACCGGACGTTTTTGAGAGCGTATTAGTTCTGCTAATTCTTGTGGAGTGCCGACAGGACTGCTGGGATGTGCCCAAAATGCTAACGGACTGCGGGCAATGTTGGCTACAGGTTCAAAATCCTGTGCGTCATATCGAATCATGTTACCGTACCATATGTCACCGGTCACCCAGTTACTTTGGCAAGCCGGTACAGCAATAGTGTGTCCGTCAGCAGGCACAGTGGCAAAATGATTCATGGCGATATTGCCATCTGCCCCGGGTCTATATTCGTTTACAAACGTGGCACCAGTTTTCTTTTCCACTATGCTGGCCACAAATCTAAAGCTGATTTCATTTCCAGCACCAGGTCCATTTGGAAATACCACAGTGATTGGTCGTCGAGGTTCCCAGGCCAAGGCCACGATGGGTAGTAATAACGCAAGTAATAATTTTTTCATGTCAGTTCCTTTGTGTAAATACTTATAGAAAATTTTACAAGAGTAAAAAATTTTTAACTCTTTACAAAAATATTTATCAACAACGAGAAAAACTTAATGAATACTAAAATTTTTAATCTAATTAAAGAAAATTTAACTACCGCATTTGCTTTGCCCAAGTATCATGACCTTGAAATCTCAGCTGACATACAAGTAGATCAACTGCCGTGGACACCGGCCCGTTATCGTAAATTCAAAGATGCAGTTGAAGCTGAACTACACTTGCCGTGTGAGTATGTGGGCTCTTTAAGAGATATTGTAACAGATCTCAGTGAGCGTTATATCCTGCGATTTTTCAGTGAAATATGGAAGCCCAGGACCGGCGACTATGATTACACTGGCTGGGCATTAGCTGAAGAGATTGCCCAGCAAGATCCCAAGGCTGTGCTGGATGTGGGTTGTGGCTATCATCCTTTTAAAGGTCGTATTCCTAATCTGATTGGAATTGATCCTTACAACAACTGTGCCGATTACGAAGTTGATATACTAGAGTATCGGGTCAAACACAAACATGATCATATTATTGCGCTGGGATCCATCAACTTTAACAGTCGAGATGAAGTCGAGGCAAGATTTGCTCACTGTGTCAATTTGTTAGCACCGGGTGGAAGGTTTTATCTCAGGGCCAATCCAGGTATTCCTCACAAGACAGGACCATATGTGGAAATATTCCCTTGGACGTTTGAAACGGTAAATGAATTTGCTGACACTTACGGTTTAAAATTGCTTACCTTTAAACGTGATGCTAACGATCGTTTGTATTTTGTTTATCAAAAGCTCGAATCATAAGCTCTGCACCTGCTGCATGTGCTTGTTCTAAAGGATGCCAATCTGCGCTTTCAGGATACCCTTTGCTACGACTCCAGTTTAAAAAAGTCTGTCCTTCAAATTGAGTCATGTATGGTTCCACATAATCTTGCAGGGCTGTGATAGCTGGAGTTGTATTATATGTACGATCAAACAACAATTCATCCTGGTAAGTCATGATAAAAGGAAAATTTCTTTCTCGCAGACTGTCTATCACTGTGCGGATAATCATCAGGCTTGCGAGTTTGTCTCGCGTCTCGCTATGCAATTCTCGATAATAAGTCTTGGCCAAGTCAGAGTCTGACCCTGGTCTGATCGTGCTCCAAATTTGGTTTTTGTCAATATAGTCAAATCTATCAATCCAGGTCCATCCGATAATAAACACGGCTGTAACGTTTTTGGATACTTCTGCTAATACACGATCAGCAATAGACAAATTTCCTATACCTCCTTGGGCATAACAACGATAATGATGTCCTTGACGTTGAGAAAAAACTGCCGGCCAGGTCAACTGACTTGAGCTGTTAGCAACTTGATCAGGCAAATCTGTTCCAAAAATAAAACTGCATCCAAAACTTTTAACTAGCATTTTAATATTATACTATGATTGTTGATATTGTACAAGAGACTTAGAAAATTTCTTGTCTATATAGTTAGCATATATAACGTAATGCAAGATTTTAAATATTTTACCCACGGATACAGCTCAAATTCAAGAAATTCAATATACGGGCTTTATCAACCAGTGCTTAATTGTTTTTTAATTGTATTCCCAGATTATGCTAGTATTGGTCCAAAATTAGCAGCAATTTTATCGTCGAGATACGTATTACAACCAATACGACTTGATACTGCTGATAATTATAGTCATAACATCATTGACAATGAGATTTGTGAACTATGGACAATTTCAAATCTCAATGACATTTCGCCGAACGACCTTATTACTAAAGCAAACATACTATTAGCTGACCGGTTAATACCAACCACTCCTATTGAGTTGATTCAAATTGAAAAAGAAAAACAGTGGGCACAATTTTGTTTATTCTGGTTGAGATTTATTAGATTAGAAAGCCAATTTAACGCTGCTGGTCTTTGGATAGATAACCAAATCGGTAATCTTGATATTTTTAATGTGTTTGAACCCATTCTTTTTCCCAATTATAGAGAGTTTGTTACAAAAACAATGTCATTGTTGTATTTAGGCCAAGACTTAGAAAAAACAGAACAGGCCATACTTGATCTTGTAAACAACACTGATGATTTTCTACCAGATAGATTTAATAAATTTTTAAAAGAGTATAAATGAATCAACAAAAAATACTACAAATACACTCAAGCAAGTTGACACATGAAAAAATACTTCCTTTTTTAAAGAATGGGTGGTCTCAATACAATTGGCAAAATATTAGTGATACTAATAAAATAGCCGAATCGACAAATATGTTAATGGGGAGATTTGGAGACAATGTGTTTCCTTTTCGGACCGATGCGATTGATTCTTGCAATATTAAACCGCCAGCGTACGACAGTTCTTTTACAAAAACATTTGCTGATATAACAGATGAACAATGCCAACAGTGGCTTAAAGAAAAAACTGATCGACCATGGTTAATTTTTTGGAGCGGTGGCATTGACAGTACTGTTATTGTAGCCAGTATTTTAAAAAACTCTACAGCCGCTGAGAGAGAAAACATTTATGTGGCCTGTAATCGTGCCAGTATATACGAACTACCTAGATTTTTTTACAATCATGTACAGCCAAATTTTAAATTAATTCCGACTCCAGATTCTTGCAAACAACCGTTAGACGAATTGTATCATGTGATTGATGGAGAATTTGCCGATCAATTGTATTCCTCGGGTATCGGGTGGGAATTGTTAAGATTGTGTCCAGATAGCCTGACATCAGACTTTAGACGAGATCCTGACCTGTTATTAAATCAGTTAGCATCACGAACAAATAAAAATTTTGCTACCTGGTATTACGAGCATATCCTTGACAATATCAACAGTTCCAATTTGCCAATTGAAACTTATCATGATTTTTATTGGTGGCTTTTTTTCAATTATCATTATACTGATGTTTATCTCAGACTGAGAGAAAAAGCTGTTGCCAATAAGTATAGCCCAAGATGGTTTGCTACCAATGAATACCAGCAGTGGGCAATGAATAATAATCAAATTGGAACAAAATACACGTTAAATTTAGGCGACAGCAAATTGGCATCTAAACAATACATTTATGATTTTGATCATGATGAATATTGTCGAGTATTTAAAATCAAAAGTAAATCTAGACTACTTTTTTATAAACTAAAGTTAGATAAAGAGTTTTGTACGCTAGATGATTTTTCAAAGCTGTATGTGGACTGTGACCTAGAGCGTATCTTGGAACTACTGCCCGACTATATCAAGTCTTAGAGTATACCAGCGGCGCTTTGAATAGATTGCAGTGCAGGATCTTTTCGATCGTAGCGGGTCACAACAGGCAGTCCAGCAGCTGATCTAACTTCGTTTAAATCTTTTTCATATCGTTCACGATAGGCTCTGGGACTTAGCGGAACCAGGCTGTCAAATGTATCTCTAGAGAATGGCACATCTTTACCCTTGTAGTGCATGGTCCAGTCATCTACATCAAACTCAGTTAATGTGTTAAGATCAGTTAATAGTTGTTCTACATGGCCACCAGCTGTACTACGGCGGCGCAGTTCTACATAGACCAAGTAACGATTGGGTTTGATTTCTCCTGGACTACGGTCAGCATCTACCACAAAGTCATAGCCTTTTTCAAACCAGTTCATGAGATCTTTAGCAGCCTGTTGATCACGCACAAAGAAGCTGATCACAATGATATCATCGTCATCGCCCATCTTGGAGCTGAATTCGTCCACGTGGACGGTGGGCTTCATCAAGCCTTCTAGGTCTTTAAAAGAGAGACTCTCAGAAAGGGCTGGTAGCTTGAGCTTGGAGGTTTTGTTGTGCATCATTTGCCTTTGCATCACTTTGGTAACTGTCTTGATCGATATCCTGCTCGTAAGCATCATCTAGATCTTCTAGATCGATATCCTGATCTTCCATTTCAATACTGCCTGTGCGTATATCGCTCATGAGACTCTTGGGCATGGTGATCTGTACCAGCCATACTTTCTTTTCAGTGATACGAGCTTTTTTAGTGCCAGGACGATAATCGCTAGGATCAGTGATTCGGATTGGAATCTTCATTGAGGTTTTTTTGTATTTGACATCACAGTCAAATGGTAACAATCTTGTGCCACCTCTGGGATCAGGCATGAGACCTTCGGGCCACATGAATATGGCACTCACACGATACTTGGTAATTTCTGGGCCAGCCACAAGCTCGCCAATCTGCCAGTTCTTGAAAGCATATAGGTCTAGTTCGTCCAACACACGCTCGAAGTCTAACAAAGTGCTTAGACTTCCCTCTGACATATATATGTCGCGAATGTTCTCAGCGACCTGCCAATAATCGGCACCATCTTTAAATATGGGCTTGTCTTTGTTGTTTAGGAATGGATCGTTTGCCATAATAGTATTTATGGTAGAGAACTAACTCAATGAAAAAGGCACTGGGTGTCTTTTTATTATTTTTGTTTACTGTTATTGAATTGTCTTTTGCTTACTCTGTTGCTTCCATTTAGCGTTTTCGTTTGCCTGTTGCCATAATATTACCGCCGACATAAGAGCAAGAACAAATGGGAATACTGTCAACCCTGCTCCTGCAGCTGCCATTCCCACGTCGCCTTGTTGATAATACTCCAATGCTCTGTCATAAAATCCACCTAATTTACCTAGTATCAATCCGGCTGTGCCAGCAGCTCCTAACACTACACTACTCAAACGGTCTCCTTCGGACGCAATCACAGGTTGTTGAGTACCTGCTGCTAGAGACTTGACTTGTTCAAGAGCTTCGCTTCCTGATCTACTGTTTTTGGCTATGCTTGCTAACTGTGGTTTTAGATTTTCTGCTGCCTCGATATATTGACTGATACCGGGTATTTTCATTACCATGGCCTTGATACTATCCAGCATACCTTCATCTAATTGCATGGTGTTTTCAGCTTCAGCAACAATATTGCTGTATTTGCGCATTATCTCAGATTCGGATAGTAGTTGTTTCTTCATGATATTTCCTTGTATCGATAAATTATTTATATTAAAAAATCTAAATTAATAAAAAGCAAGATGTTTCAGCGCAGTCAAATACTTATGCCAGTTTCGTATCATTATCAGTGCCTATAAAGCTCTTGATCCAACCAACCTAAATACTTTAGACAGCAATCCTGCTGTCGTGATGTTTTTCAACTTGAAACGGAGATTGCAATTGAGCAGAAATAGAGCACAAAAAGCACAACGCCGTATGACACCTGTAGAAAATACCATAAACTTTAACCAAGCACAACGTCAATACAAACCCAAAGCTATTGACCTGATTCCACGCACCAGGAATCAAGAACGTCTGGTTATGGCTCTACAGGACTCGGCTGAGCACATAGTAGTCACAGTAGGACCCGCAGGAACTGGCAAAACTTATCTTGCCATGTTGGCCGCTGTACGAGCATTGAGAGAAGGTGAATGCGAGAGGATCGTACTTACCAGACCCGCAGTGAGCGTGGAAGATGAACAGCACGGATTCTTGCCCGGCAGTTTGACGGCAAAAATGGAACCGTGGACGCGACCTTTGATGGATGTCCTACGCGAGTATTATCGTGCCCAAGATATACTAGACATGATTGAAGAGCAGACCATTGAAATCGCACCCTTGGGTTTCATGCGTGGTCGCACATTCAAGAATAGCTGGATCATAGCAGATGAAATGCAGAACGCAACGCCAGCGCAGTGTAAGATGCTAATGACTCGTATTGGCACTGGTAGTAGAATCATCATAACAGGCGACATCGAACAGGCCGATCGTAATCACGGCGACAATGGTCTTATGGATCTGGTCGAACGATTACAGGAAGGGGGTGTAACGGGAATAGCTGTATGCGAGCTCGAAGCTAGAGATGTCCAGCGGCATGAGATCATTGGTAGTGTATTAAAACTCTACCAATGATCGAATGCTCCTAATCGCAGTAGGCCCCGGCCTACTGCAATGGTTTTACTTTACCAGCCTGATCAGCCCAGAATCGTGCCTGTTGATTAAACCAGGACTGTGTTTCTACAAATGAAAAATTTGGTGTTGTCCCTAATTCTCTAGCCCAATGAGCTTGTATATCAGGACTGCGATTGGCCGCTTTTAATAATTCGTAAATTTCACGTACTCGTTCAGCAGGCATTTCGATGCTGGCATACACAGCCGTGTTGGTTGATACATTTTCGTATCCTTTAACACCTTGGCTAGCAAAAGTTGGATGTCCGTTAATTGAGCGGGTGCCAGTGATTGCAATTATTGCGGCCTTGTTAGAATCTACTAGAGGTTGTATATCATACAACCAGTGCCAGGCAGTATCCACATGTTTTCCCAAAATGTCTTTGGTTGCATCCACTAGA
>Ga0209296_1001542_pt1 | contig 17532 bp, 13 predicted proteins | sample S_130206_EF_Meta_FD_187319 | JGI IMG/M metagenome (GOLD analysis project Ga0209296, IMG submission 187319) | Freshwater microbial communities from Lake Simoncouche, Canada to study carbon cycling - S_130206_EF_MetaG (SPAdes) (version 2) | ecosystem: Environmental > Aquatic > Freshwater > Lake ...
ACCTGCACCAATCAGGTTTTCGAGCGCCTTTACCAGCGCGTTTACGAATCCATCCGTGAGGGCGATACCATCGTTCAGCCACTCAGAGAAAGCAAGCTCGTGGATGACATGGTGGTTAACATGATCGATGTGGGCGAGGAAACTGGCGACCTCGATACCATGCTTAATAAAGTTGCAGACATTTATGAAGAGGAAGTGAATATTCTTGTCGAAAGCTTGCTTAGCTTGCTTGAACCGATCATGATCGTGTTTCTAGGGGGAGTCATCGGCGGCATCGTTATTGCCTTGTTCATGCCCCTAATCGGTATGCTTGAAGGCTTGAGTAAATAAAGTATTCAGGATGGTTTTACAAGGGTTCTTGTAGCTAAAAGAAGGGCTAAGGACTCTTAAAAACCAAGTGTCCAGTTATAAAACCCCTTTAAAACAAGGGTATAATGTTGTGAATGAAGTTTTCCGCGTTGATGCGGGTAGAATGAAAACGGAGGATCCCACTCATGTCGCATTTGCTAAAATCCAGATCTAGAAATTCAGCATTCACGCTGGTTGAGTTATTAGTGGTGATTGCCATCATTGGCATCTTGGCCTCCCTCGCAGCAGTTGGCGTAATGAAGGTATTAGAGCGCAGCAAAATGGTGACTGCAAGAATAGAGATTGGTCAATTAGAAGCTGCAGTTTCTGCTGCAAAACTGGATTTAGGAAATGTGGATGAACTGCCAAGTGTAATCATTGTTTACCAAGATATGGGTAAATTTTCTGGTAAAACATCTATTACATCAGAATCAGCGTTCAATAAAAAGTTGCGTGAGGATACTTTTAATACGATGAAGAAGGTGTTTGGTCGAAATTTTGGAAAACACGCAACAACAAATGATTATTTTTACCCAACATCATCTACTCCGCCAGTCACTGATTTTGCTAACCCAATAATGATTAACTGGCCTTGTCCAGACGGAAAAGTAATTCAAGGAATGCAAGCGTATATGTTTTGGTTAGGTGGGATGTATTCTAGTACTGGTGGAAAGTATTCATTTAGTGGTTTTTCAACGGATAAACGCGACCCCTGCGAAATGGCAGCACCTAAACGAAAAGGCCCATACTTTGATTTCGATAGTGGAAGAGTGAAGCCCATTGGTAATATGCCTGGAAGTACTTACTTAACTTATGTTAACGGTTGGGAAGGGGAATACACGTATTTTTCAAACAGTTCTTATAAATTGTATGCAAATTCCGCTTCTGTTACCTCACCCAATAACGTTAATACTAATATAAATTACTCAACTGATTTGAATAATTATTCAGCAAAAGTTATGCCTTATATGAACGGCAGTGTTTTTTTTAATGTTAAGACTTTCCAAATTATTGGTTCTGGTCAAAATCAAATGTTTGGTCCAGGTGGCGCAGGATGGACCCCCGGTTCTGGTTCATACGCAATTGATGCAGATGGCTATGATGATCTTTCAAACTTCTCCTCCACCCAGCTTGGAAAGAAGGATGAATAATGTTTAAACCTCAAACCCCTGTAGTTTCAAATAAGAAGACAGGCTTTACTCTGGTTGAAGTGATGGTTGTGATTGTGATCATTGCAATTTTAGCCACAGTAAGTGCTGGTGTGGTAATTAAGTTTTTTGGTGCACAGAAAAACAATGCCACCGAAAATACTGTAAAGCTTTTGCAAACCGCAATGGATAGGGTGGTAAACAATATTCATCGTAGATCGCAACAAGATTTTAATATTTTGCCAGACACCAAAAAATTAGAATATAAAACTATAGCTGAAAATTTAGGCACAGCAATCGGAGTTCGCGAACCTTCTAGAAGCCAAATGGTAGTATATCAAAATATTCAATTGTTTAGAAACTTCCCAAAAACTATCAGCGAAATTGATTCTGTAAAGAAAACTACTTTTCCAGTAAAAAACTTAGATGCCCCATATCCGAATACTTTAGAGTTTGTACCAACAATCAAAAAAAAGGTATATGAATTAATTGTTACCGAAGGCGGGGATTTTACCCAACTCTCAACTTCTGAAGTAAATTCTGCTTTATTATTGCTTGCGCTTGAAAGTAATGCGGATGGTTTAAAGCGGGAAGATCTTGGTTCTGCATTAACATTTAAAGGAAAAATTCCATTTATAGCAACTGCATCCACTGATCCAATTCAGTTTGGGTTTAAGGTTAATCAAGATCCATCCAGTAATGCCAGCGCTCTTAAAGGTGCTTATTCCATTGAATTTATCTACTAGGGGGTGGGCTGTGCATTCTCTCCAAAACTCAATGGCTTACAAAAAGACATCTGGCTTTACCTTGGTAGAATTGCTGGTTGTAATGACCATCATGGTCGTTTTTGCCAGCCTTACTGCTGCATTCTACCCCAGCCTAAAAGCAGATAATGCAATTTCTAGAGTTAGCACTATGGTTCAATCCAATTTTGTCGCTGCGCGACAAAGGGCCAAAAGAGATCGTGTGCCCACCGGAATAAGAATGCAATTAGATGCGGATGGCAGATGTACGCAATTATTATTAGTTCAAAAACCCGAAGAACTCAATGTAAATACCTTGGGTAATATAACGGCAGCAGGAGGGGGTGTTTTAACCTTTGTTAATGATTTAAGACAGGACGGTTATGAGGATTTGATCTTCCCTTATGATTGTGTAGTAAATAATAGTTCAGGTGAATCGTTAGCGGTAACAGGTATAAATCAAGGACTAAATCCAGGCGATAAAAAACAAGCTTTTTATGAACAAAACTTTTCCATCCCAAATTTTAATCAGTTACCATTTTCTGATTATCGTGTTATTAGGATGCCCCGCACTATTCCCGGTGAAAATAAGGTGGATATCCCTGATGAATATGAAATTAGTTTAAGTAAATATGGCAGTATAGCATCAGGTAAAGAGTCATTTGCTAGAAGTAATCTTCCTATATCAACTTTAGCTGTTAGCACCTTTGATATTATTTTTGATCCTACGGGTACGGTTTCTTGCCCAGGATTATCTGGGGATGCTGTTCTTTGGCTTCATAAATTTACCAATGAACCAACAGATTTTTCTAATGATGCCTTAATTTGCATTCGGAAAATTAATGGTAAAATCGGGGCTTTTCCGGTTGATCGATTAAACGCTTCTAACCCTGCTGATTTTTCACCATTTGGGTTTACCAAAGATCCTCGAAACGAGGGCCTCTAATATGCTTGCAAATAAACGAAAAGCTTTAACTTTGCTTGAAGTCTTAATTTCAATCTTCATTATGGGGATTGGAATGCTTAGCGTTTTGGCCTTATTTCCTGCTGCAGCAGATATGATGAGCCGGGCGATTAAAAATTACCAGACAGCCGAAGCTTTGATCAATGCAGCCGCAATTAATGATGGTGTGGATTTTTATTCTTCATACAAATCCTTAATGACACTGGCACCAGACACAGGGGCACCGCCATTTGATGTGGCTTGGGATAGGCCAGCAACCGAGTTAAATGTTTCCGCCACTGCCACAGCGACACTTAATTCAGATCCTGGAAGTGTATCAAATGTAACTCTAACATCTCCTGGCTGGGGGTATTCATCTCCGATCGTTTCATTTTCTGGGGGGGCAGGTACTGGTGCAATCGCCAAAGCTGTGGTTGGTACCGGATCACAGGCAGGGAGGATTATTTCAATTAACCTCTTGAATGGTGGAAGCAACTATAGCTCTCCAGTCACTGTTACAATAAGCGAAGATTTTCCTAGATATCTCTTTATAGATCAATATTTATGCGTAGGTATCCCCCGCCCACTGCCCCCCACCGCCCCCACCTATTTTAAATTTGGAAATGCTCCGGTTTGTTATATTGCAGGGGCCGGAATAGTAGATAAGTTCTTTACTCTTAATAGTGATCTTCCAATCGATGATTTTGGCCGTGCAGAACAACCTGCAGAATCATTGGGTAACTTTACAATAAGCTATTTGTTAGAAAAACCAAAACCTGTTGCAACCCCTAATTTTACAAGACGATACGCATTAGTTTTTAAGGACCGGCGTTTGTCAGATAATGACAAAGGTCAACCTGACCATAGAGATCGCTATGAGGTAACTTCAGATTTTCAAACTTCCCCTTCGAGTATATTAATCACTGGGGCAGCGGCAGGAACTTTTTCAACTCGGAAGTGGTTAATGGTTACCGTTGAAGATTCAAGCATTTTTCCTGTTACAATTCGCCCTCCACCGCGCCATGTACGCTTTGTTGAAATACGATCGATAAATGAGGTTACGAATCCAACTTCTGGTGGTGTTGATACTTATTTGGAAATAAGCCCTCCCTTAATTCAAGATGTCAATTCAGTTTATCGTTTGCGGGATGTTTTGTGGGTTGCTTATTTAGGCGTTTAATGAAAGTTTCACAATGAAAACGATAAGCATAATAACCAGCAGAAAACTCCCTCAACTAACCAAGAGGCAGGGCTTTACTTTAGTTGAATTATTGGTTTCGATGGCAATCATCATTTTCATGCTTTCCATCATGAGCCAAGCCTTTGTAATCGCAACCACTTGCATGCAAGGAATGAAAACTGTTGGCGAACTTATTGATAAGGTTAGGCCAGTCATGACCATCATGCAAAGGGATCTTGCTGCAGATCACTTTGATGGAACCAAGAAATTATGCGATCCTGATTTCTGGGAATATGGCCCACCTCGCGAAGGTTATTTTTCAATTATTCAAGGGGGGGTATCTGAACAAGAAACGCCTTCTTCGGGTTCAGTAAAATATTATATTTCAAATTCTGCCATCTCAAATCATGCCTTAACTTTTACCTCCAAGCTTCCTGGTAAAAACCCAACAGAATTTTATACCGCAGAATATCCAACCACCCACAAAGCTAGAATGAATGCGATTTATAACTATCCTAATTCTAATTTTGCCACGAACCCTGCTTATATGATGGTACAAAATGCTAGGCGTTTTGATTTTATTTCAGACATTATCCACTGCAAATGGGCTGAACTTGCTTATTTCATCAAGCCAAATGGTAGCGTGGTGGCCAAGGATTCCGCAGCCATTCCGCTAAGGGCAGATTTACCTCTTCATGATCTTTATAGGCAACAGCGCGTAATTCTTCCTGATGTTTTTGATATGAATAAGGCTGGAATTCCTAATGTTCCGGGAGTCCCTTTTAATTTATTCAGCCATTATGTTGATTCGACAACTAACAAGGTTGTATTTAATCAGCCCGCTGATGTTACTGCTCCATGGAAGCGCTTTGGGAATCGCGGTGCAGCTCCTTCAGCCTTGCCAAATTTCAAAGCCTTCGCAGATCCCACCGGCCTAAATGATGTAGGTAATAATTCCGATTTGCTTCTTACCAATGTAATTTCTTTTGATGTACGAATTATTAATGATTCAAACCTTGATTTTTTGCATCTATATGAATCCGGGTCAGGAGCCTTAGTGGGTTATACGAATTACAACGCCCCCTATGCTGATACTTTTAATTCGAAAGTTGTTTTTGATACTTGGACAATGGAAAGATCGCAAGATCCTACAAAAAATTACGATCTGGGTGATTTATCAACCAGCAAATGGCAACCTACTGCTTTTGGTGGTGTTTCAAATTATAAAGTTCCTTTCTGGAATGGAGCAACGGGTATCAAAATAAATGCCATTCAAATTACCATTCGCGTTTGGGATGATAAATCTAGCCAAGCCCGTGACTTCGTTTTAATCCAAAAAATATAATCGCTGGCAAAGGGGTTACTTATGATAATTTCAAAAACAAAAAAACGCAAAGGAATGATCCTTTTAGTGGTTGTTGCATTCCTTGCAATGTTTACTGTCATGGGTTTAACTTATCTTCTACATGCCGATAACCAATTAAAAAATAGTATCGATGAATTACTTGCGTTGGATATGAAAGAAGATCCTTACAAGGTTATTGACCTTAATCCAAACGTTGCTTTAAATTTCTTTTTAGAAAAGTTTTTGTACGATCAGGCGGATAATACCACCGGAGGCAATGCGATTCGTGGCCACAGCCTTGCCCGAAATATTTATGGTGGTTATGTTCCTGCTGAAGTAAGTTATAAAGCTTTTTCAGGCATAGGGAAGTTGAATAAGAATTTTGTAATAGCAGGTTCAACTATTAATGAGTGGAAAATGGTCAATTATTCCTTTAATGCTGCGTTAAATCCGGAACGATTAAACGATGGTGGTTCTGGGGTAAAAACATCCACTTGGAATGCGCCGTACACCTATCCCGACCATAATAATTTCTATCTCGGCTGGCTAAAATCTGATGGTACAAAAGTTTTGCCTTCGTTTCATAGGGAATACATTTTTGGTTCGATGAAACCTATCGATGGCAATACAAATTGGACAAATTCTATTGGTAAATATTTAACACCAAGACCCCGGCCATTTGATAGCCTCACGGTTGCTGATGCTGCTTCTGTTGCAGGAAATGCAATTGCTACGAATACTATAATTAATCAAAGAATAAGTGAAGGGAAATTGTTTCCTTACCCCGATGCGGATGGAATGGATGTTAAAAATCTTGAAGGTTATCCCGGTGGTAATGATAGTATTTGGATTGATGTAGGCTCGCCTGTTTATACTGCATTGGATGGCCGAAAATATAAAATCATGGTAGCGCCTTTGATTCTTGACCTTGATGGTAGAATTAATGTTAATGTTGCGGGCAATGTAATGGGGGCAGGGGGTGCCCATGGAAGTAATCAAGGTTGGGGCCCGTGGGAAGTGAATCTTTCCAAGGCCTTGCTAGGTACTCCTAGTGCTCCTGGTAATACGAGTGCGATTACAGAAGCCCAACAAATCAATAAAGGTTATTCTGCAGGTGGCGCACTTCTTTTGCCTGGTGTTTATGGTACTAGCGGAATCCCAGGTGGAAGTGGAACACTGCCAACAGTTGATTTAATAAGTCCGACTTATTCAATGCTTGATTTTAATGCAAAATCTGAAACCGGTGCAGGGAATGCACCGATATCCTTATCAAATTCTTTTGCTTCGTTTCCTACCTTTTCTAGTAATTACACCTCGAATGTTGTTAATAATGAAATCGGAGCTGGCGGCAGCCACCCATCTTTTGTAAATCCCTTTGTAACAAAAGGTGGAAATAGCAAGTTTACAAATAATGAAATGGCTTCCTTGATTCGTTGGTCGGGGCAGGGCAGTGCGCCTAAAGCAACTAATCTCGTAAACCTGCTTAAAAATACTTTAGGCGCAGATTACATTTATGATAATTCCACCATGGCGATTCGGAATCGAATAACCACTTTAAGCGCGGATATCCAAAAACCCACTTTGTTGCCTTATTCTTACACTGCTGTTGGCGGGGTATCACCCTATGTAAGTAATTTTACTTACGCCACCTACCCTTTATCTGATACTTCAACTAACCCAAAAAGCTTGCCATACCCCTTGGGAACACAATTGGCTTTTCCTGATGTTGGTACTCCAATAAGTGGAGGATCCAAATCTGATTTTCCATTTGATGTAACAAATAAAATCAATGGCGTGTCCTCTATTGTTGGTTACATGAAACAAATTAATTTGAATCGCACTTTGGCTAATTATCCGCAACCCAATCTAGATGCTACTACTTTTAAAGTGGAGAGCGAAGTTGATCCAGCTATCCCTGGAACAATTATTCCTTCGTTTGGGGGAAGATTTAATAACTATCTTGTTGTTCCTACAGTAAAAACCGCTTTAGATGCTGCAATTAAAGATAGGCAGGATTTTGCTACTGAAATCTTCAATGGTTTAAAATTAGCTACAGGTGTTCAAGCTTCTGATGTTGAAACTATTCGCTATTTAGCCCAGCTTGCTGCAAATATGGTTGATTACATTGATGGTGACGATGTAATGACGCAATTCATTTGGGGGGATCCGGCACTTGATCAATATGTTTTCGGAGTTGAATTGCCGAAAGTTGTTATCAACGAAGTTTATTCTGAAATAAGAAACAACCCTAGTGAAGATGATCCAAAGGCAACACCCCCTAAAAAACCAACAGAAGTTATGGTTGCAGGAGTCAAAACTTATCCCGCAACTGCGGATCTTCAATGTAATTTTTGGATTGAACTAGTTAACCCTTTGCCTGCGGATGTTTCGAATGCAAATTCGGCCCTGTTGGAGCAGGATCCCTATTTCGTTGGCGGAACTCCTGTAAGGGCGCCGGTTTATAAAGTTGAAATTCTTGACCAAGCAACGGGCAAAGATCCAAATTTGATGAAACCTGATAATTTGAAAGGCGATCGTTCATTGCAAAATAAAATTGGTTTTAAGGGATTTAAGCCTGATACCTCTATGGACGATCCTGTTGCAGCAAATTGTAAATACGATAAAGGTGCTTTTGGAACTATTGAAACTTACGAGAAAAAAATTGGTAGGATATTAAATCCAATAGGAACAAATTATACTGGAATGGAGCCAAACAATACAACCGATGGCCAAAGTGGATTTTTGACAATTGGGCCAGCAGGGCTTAATTCCGAATTCCCCTCATCAGATCCGACCACAGCGACCGCCCCATCGCCTTACAGTAAGTTTCAGTATATAACTAATATCCGGATGCCTGAACTCGGTTATACCATTCCAGTTGGTGGGGCAGTATTCAATGATTCTAATATTAACACCACTATTGCCGCAAAAAAACATACGATCCTTTTGCGACGGCTTGCCAACCCTTATATGAAGCCCCAAGAAAATAAGGCTTTACCGGATTATAACCCTTATGTAACTGTAGATTTTGTTGAAGATGTTCCAGTGAATGATGCTGTTACATATTCAAATAAGGACAAAAGAGGAGCAAATGGGACCCTTGCGCCCCCTTCAACCGTTGCAACTTTTTCTGACCGAAAAAGTTATAACAAAGTGCAACCATACCGCTCGAGTACAACCATGGTTCCAAGTGCCCTTCAGGTGCAATTAGCTGATCAACCGCAGCATACTTTTTTAAGGCATAACGGTAGTGTTTCAACATTGGCATTGGGTGACCCTGATCCCGGTGCAATGTTGCAAATTCCTTTTAAATGGCTTATGCATTTAGATCGAAAATTAATAAACCCGTTGGAACTTTTGAATGTTTCTGGTTGTAAACCTCAAGAGGTTACCCAGAGGTTTAATAATACAAAATATTTTGATTCAAATAATAATAAGTTGGAAAATAAGGCCCCTTGGCTTGATGAGGCTTCAAATCTATATCGGTTTTTAGCTTTGGTTGATGTTCAAGGTTATCAGCAGGGCACCGCCTTTGCAGGTAGACAAATTGGAAAAATAAACATTAATAATATTTGGGATAAAGAAGTATTTAATGCATTATGTGATGCTAACGCTAACAATAACTTTACCCAAGCCGAAGTGGAAACGGTTTTCAATAATTTTTTAAATGGAAGGTCCTCATTTGGTGAACCTAGGCCATATGAATTTGTTCCAAATACATCCCCACCAGTTTTAACTCCTCAGGATAAACCTCTTTGGGGTTTTGGTGTTGGGCAATCTGCAGGGGGCGATAATTGGACAAGTTCAGCACGCGGTATTGATAACAGTATTTTGCGCGGTGCAGGAACGGGCAATGGTGTATTTGATTTACCTGTTGCTAATGCTGCTGGGGTAACTCGTGATTCTAATCAACGAAAAGAGTTACTAAGTAAAATTGCCAACAATATTACAACAAAAAGTAATGTTTTTGGGGTTTGGATCACTACGGGCTATTTTGAAGTTACAAATGAACTAACTGACCCCCCGACTTTAGGGCCTGAAATTGGTAAAATAGCAGGCCGTAATATACGCCATCGTATGTTCGCCATCGTCGATCGCACCAATATGGCAGCATTTTCAACCAACTTGATAGACACAGGATTGAAATACAGATATCCACCGATTCCGCCCAATCCGCCCGATCCTCTAGTAGACCTTCCGACAACCCCTATTCCAGGCGTAGGTGCCTGCCCAAATATTTCTGCTGGTATGATTGTTGTTAATTGGAATCGAACAGGGCTTAATCAGTCTGGGAAGTCTTGGAGCTTTTCTGCTGGAATGCTGCTGACTTTTGATCCCAACACGGATAATGAAGAAACGGTGCAGCTCCAAGATGTAGGTGGTGGGGTTCTAGGAGCGACTTTTACTAAATCGCATGGTGCAAATTGTACTATCATTAACCGCGGGAATCCGGGGCCTTGGGCTGGTTATGATCGCACCAAAGACCGTGATGTTGTGCCGTATGCAGAAATCATTGAATAAACCCTTATCTAGGTGTATTTTACCCGAATAGGGAAAATATTTGTGTTTTCAAGCTTTGTGAGTTAAGGTTATAGTGTCGTTATTCTTTATTCTTTATTAGGAGAATGCCCATGTTTAGGAAATTAATCACCCTTCGAAAAGGGTTTACCCTCATCGAGCTACTGGTGGTTATTGCCATCATTGGCGTTCTAATAGGCCTGCTGTTGCCAGCGGTGCAAAAAGTTCGCGAAGCAGCTTCCCGCGCCCAAAGCCAAAATAACCTCAAGCAAATGGGCCTAGGCTTCATTGGTCTTGCTTCCGGTACCCGAGCTGGCTACTTACCGCCATCGTTTGCGGCTTATGATGTTTATATTAATGATACGCCTGCAAACACCACTTATCAAAGGACCAACTTGGGTGATTTTCAGGGGGTTAAATATACGAACGCTTTTGTAGCTTTACTTCCAATGATTGAGCAAGAGAGCCTCTATAAAATTATAGTTAGCGCTGTTTCTAATACAACTACTGTTCCTACTACAGCAAGTGCTGCTGGTGATAATAGCCAGAAAGCTGTTGATGCTGCTAAAGCTGCAATTATTACGACTGCTAGTAACCCAAAAATTTCATCCTTTATTGCACCACTAGATAGTACAGTAGATCCAGTTGCACCTTCAATAAGCTATGGCTTAAATAACTTGGTTTTTACCGGTGGTTTCAAATATACCATTAGTGCTGCGAATGCCGTTCCGCCAAATCCACTTACGGGTGCGCCTTATGGCACTTACACTGCTGGTAGCCAAGAGCAAGATGCTTATTGGGGAGCAAGTGCTAATACAACACCAAAATCTTTTGCGAAAACTAGGCTTCCTGATGATTTTAAAGCAGGGGCTTCTAATGTTGCTTTAGTTTTTGAACGAGCATATGCCTCAAACCTTGGTGGTGGTGCTGCTAACACTGGTGCCAATCATCCTTGGTATGGTGTAAATGTATGGATTGATCCCTTTCGAATAACCACCGGGTTTGCGTTTGATAAAAGCGATCCTAAAACTTTTGTTGATGAAACTGCACATAGCTTTAATTTTGGCCCATTACAAATGGTAATGGCTGATGGCCGGGTTGTTGGTTACAATGGTAGATCCAACCTTACGAATTTTAAGAATATTTGTAATCCAAGGGCAAGCACTCCTCCTAATTTTGATGAGTAACACCGTTTAACCCAAAACCTAAAGGCCCGAGGGAATATTTCCCCCGGGCCTTTTTTATTCCCATCCATTTCCCAACTCTTTTATTGCAGCTGCAATAAACCCTGCGAATTATCCCTCTATTTAGCCTGTTTTTCTACACTTTTTCAGCAAATCCCTGTTTTTTAAGCCTTTACTCACCTCCACTTTACTAAAACCCTAGAAAAATAACCCTTTTATGATTGACACTCATCCCCTTTAATCCTAACTTTCTTTATATATCAGGAGGAGTTTCCTGTTTTTCATCTTCAAGTCTTAGGGAGTTTTTTAGAATGTCCGATAAGAAAAAAGCCATGACCAAAAGCCAAGTACTTAGCACCATCGCTGAACACACCGAGCTTTCCAAAAAGCAAGTCGTTGCTGTTCTCGATTCCCTCCACACCATCATCGTTGAACAACTTGGCAAAAAAGGCCCAGGAGTATTCACCCTGCCAGGCCTTCTTAAATTGAAAATCCGCAATAAGCCAGCTACCAAAGCTCGCGAAGGCACTAACCCCTTCACAGGCGAAAAGATGATGTTCTCCGCGAAGCCAGCCTCCAAAACTGTTCGCGCTAACGCACTCAAAGCCTTCAAAGAAGCTATCAAGTAATACCAAACTTGATCTCATCCCTAAAACCCATGGTTCCCCCACCATGGGTTTTTTTACGCACACACACACACACACACACCATAAGCTCTTCTTTCTTTCTTTCTTTCTTTCTTTCTTTCTTTCTTTCTTTCTTTCTTTTTCTCCATCACCCAACCCTCTTCCGCTGGAAGAGGGCACTTCGCTTCGCTAGCCCGCCTTTCAACTTTTCTCATTGCCTTCAAGCCTATCCCACTGCGTTGGGTTGGTCATTAATCTTTGATCTGGGGTTTGTGCGAAGACAGAGCAGTTGCGACGGGGAAACCCCGCTGCAACTGCTCCATTTGCAACCTTTTAAAACCTGCCTTAGTCAATCCCGCGTAGGCTGCGTTCCCCCATTGCCTTCAAGCCCATCCCACTGCGTTGGGTGGGTCTGCCTTTTTTCTGCCCTGAAGGGGCAGGCCACAACCAGCCTAGGGCGCCGCCCTAGGAAACGGTAAAAGACAAAAACATTTTCACCATCGTTCACCTAAAAGCACCAGCGGATTAACATCCGCCGCTCGATAAATGGGATTGTTTGCTGTTCGATTTATGCGCCGCCCTAGGAAACGGTAAAAAGTTGAAGTTGTGCAATTTGCAGCGGGGCTTCCCCGTCGCAATTGCACTAAGATTAAGAAACGACCAAACAAAAACAGAAAAGTAATGGGGATAAACAAAGAGGCGGGCAAGCGAAGCGAAGTACCCTTTTCCCGGAGGGAAGAGGGCAGGGAGTTGGGGGAAGAAAAAGAAAAAGAGAAAGAAAAGAAAAAGAAAAAGAAGAAAGAGAAAACAGAAGGTAACGAAAGGTAAAGAGAAAAAGAGGGCGCTGCATTAGCAAACTTATTTGTAATGTCCTTTTCCTTATTAGATAGAGTGGTTAAGATGGGATCATGCATGGAAGCGGGTTTATATTTTTGGGGGATGAAATGGAAGTTCAGCAAGAGAAGAGAAGTTATTTCACACCTGAGCCAACAAAAGCTATTGTCGAAGAAATGGAAACAAAAAGCAGAGTGGAAATTGAGGCTAGGGTAACTAGGCTGGAGAACGCCCTTGCGAATCTGCAGGATCAAGGGCTTTTGGAAGAGCGCATTGTCAGTAGGCTTGGAAGCAGGGTGCAAAAAAGTGATACTGTTGCCCAATTTAGCCCGGTGAAATCAAATGGCCCAGAAATCATTACGCCTAGTTATGTTGAAGATGTGGTAGAGGTTCCGGGGTTGAATCCTTTCACCGCGGGGAAGTGGTTCTTTAATGAAATCGTGCCTGAGTTGCGAGCGATGTCGTGCATGTTTTTTGATCCTCGGTATCGGTTGGGGGCATGGAACAAGGCGTTGCCTGCTGGGCTTTTTTTGCTGATTATTCTTTCTGGGTATTGGGTACCTTTTTCGAGCCTGCCTGTTGTGGGCAGCTTGATTGACTCTATAATCATGTTGGGCCTGGGGTATTTTTTAATCAAAATACTAAGCGCAGAGGCGAGAAGATATCGGCAACTTGCGCCAGGCTTGCCTAAAAGCCTTAGGTTGGGGCCTGATTAGAAAGAGGGTTGGATGATGAATGATACACGGATAGTTCGGCTGGGTGTGAATATCGATCATGTTGCAACGATCAGGCAGGCACGGCTTGGGCACGAGCCCGACCCGGTTGCTGCTGCAATCATGGCAGAGCTTGCGGGGGCGGATGGTATCACGATTCATTTGCGCGAAGATCGCAGACATATTCAGGACCGTGATTTAAGGTTGCTTCGCCCGGTGGTGCGTTGGCTGAATTTAGAGATGGCTGCAAGTGATGCAATCGCAGATTTAGCATTGGAACATAAACCCGATGAGGTAACTTTGGTGCCCGAGAAAAGGGCGGAGTTAACTACCGAGGGTGGCTTGGATTTGATTGCCAACCGTAATCAGGTTGAGAAAATCATGAAAAAGCTTTCGGGGTCGGGGATTATTATTTCGCTATTCATCGATCCGGATTGCGAGCAGATAGAAACTGCGCATGCCTTGGGCGCCCAGGCTATCGAAATTCAAACTGCAAGGTATTCCGAAGCTAAGACCAAGGTATGCATTGATCGCGAGCTAGATGAACTGCGCGAAGCTACCCGCTTTGCCCGTGATCTGGGCCTGCATGTGCATATGGGCCATGGCCTTAACTATCATAATGTGCAAGAAGTTGCCGCAATTCATGGCGTTGAAGAGCTAAATATCGGCCATAGCATCATATCAAGGGCTGTTTTATTGGGCTTTGATCGTGCTGTAAAAGATATGAAATCTGCAATTGCCGATGGTGTAGCCTCTAGAGCTAAGCGCTAGGCCAAGAATTTTGTGATTTCCCTATCGCAAAAAAAAACACTTTTTGATTAGAATTCAAGAATATGGGCGATTTGGATCTGCATACCCCAATCCCAAGGGGCTTTCGTTCTTGAAGGAGTTATCGCATGGCAAGGAAGCTATCGTTTGTTTTATTTCTTTTTATAGCCAGCCTAAGCATGGCCCAAACCCCTGCGGTTAAAGCCCCGCCAGGCACCGCTGCGCTTGTTAACGGCCAAGCTATTGCGGAAAGTGCGGTTCAACGCAGCCTAGAGCGAATCCCCCCAGAACGCAGAGCTGCTGCCCGCCCTGAGCTTATCAATCACCTCATCGATAACATGCTCGTCGATCAATACCTCATCCAACAAAAAATTGTTGCGGATGTTGCTGAAGTTGATAAACGCCATGCGTTGATGAAAGCGGAAATCGTAAAGCAAGGCAAAGATTACGCCAAGATGCTGGAAGAGCTGAAGCTGAACGATGTAGAATTAAAAGAACATATCGCAGCAGAAGTGCGTTGGGAGAAATACACCGATTCCCAAGCTACCGATAAAGCCCTCCAAGAAATCTTTGAACAAAACAAGGAAGTCTTCAATGGCGCTTCCGTACGGGCCCGCCATATCCTTCTTACTGTTGCCCCAACGGATGAAGCCGAATTAGAAAAAGCCCGCATTCTTATCCTTGCCTACAAAAAACAAGTTGAAGATACCGTAAAAACCGAAATGGCTAAGCTCCCGCCCACCACAGATAACTTGGCCAAAGAAAAAGCCCGCATCGCATTACTTGACGAAACCTTTGCCATCATTGCCAAGGATAAATCCACCTGCCCATCCAAAGACCAAGGAGGCGATGTAGGCTGGTTCACCCGAGATGGCGTGATGGTCGAAAACTTCTCCAAAACCGCATTCGGTCTTCCCCCATACCTGCTAAGCGACCCCGTCAAAACCCAGTTCGGCTACCACCTCATCCTCACCACCGAAAAGAAACCAGGCAAAGAAGTTAAATTCGAAGACCTTAAAGGCGAAGCCAAGGAATACTTCGCTGAAAAACTTCGCGAACGTATGTCCGAACATGTGCGCAAATTCTCGAAAATTACAATCTTCCCCGCACCACTAGGTACTTAACTAACCTTCAATCACTTAAACCCATGGTTCCCCCCAACCATGGGTTTTTTTACGCCTCTATCAAAACATGAACCATCGTTCACATAACAGCACCAGCGGATTAACATCCGCCGCTCAATAAAGAAGGCACTTCGCTTCGCTAGCCCGCCTTTTAATCTCTCTCATTGCCTTCAAGCCCATCCCACTGCGTTGGGTGGGTCATTAATCTTTGATCTGGGCTTGTTTAAAGACGGAGCAGTTGCGACGGGGAAGCCCCGCTGCAACTGCTCTATTAGCAACCTTTAGGCTTTGCACCATTGCGAAGATACTCAAGCAAGGCCTTTGTGCCCTGAAGGGGCAGGCTCAACTAGCCTAGGGCATCGCCCTAGGAAACGTTTGTGCCCTGAAGGGGCAGGCTCAACTAGCCTAGGGCACCGCCCTAGGAAACGGTAAAGAACAAAACCATCGTTCACCTAAAAGCACCAGCGGATTTACATCCGCCGCTCGATAAATAGGGCCTATGTGCCCTGAAGGGGCAGGCACAACCAGCCTAGGGCACCGCCCTAGGAAACGGTAAAGAACAAAACCATCGTTCACCATCGTTCACCTAACAGAGCACCAGCGGATTAACATCCGCCGCTCAATAAATAGGACCGATGTGCCCTGAAGGGGCAGGCTCAACCAGCCTAGGGCATCGCCCTAGGAAACTTTTACGGGAAAGCCTTGGAGGAAGGTTTTGGAAACATGGAGGTATTGATCAAGGAGGAGGAGGTTTGCGATTTTCCCGGGGGTGATGCTGCCTAGGGTTTTATCGAATCCTGCGATTTTTGCTGGGGTGAGGGAAGCCATGCGAATGATTTCGGGCAGGGGGGCATTGGTTGCGTGGTACATGGTACGAACGCAGTGGTCCATTCCCGCAACGCTTGATGCGAGGGCTTTGCCATCGGGCATTAGGCCAACGCCATCGTGTTTTAGGATGGCGCAGCCTTCATCTTTGTTGCCAAAGATGTATGGGCCATCGGGCATATCGAGTGCACGGTTGGCATCGGTGACTAGGGCGAGGGCGTCGGGGCCCTTGATTTTGTAGGCAAGCCTTAGGAGGTCATCTGCGAGGTGTTTTCCATCTGCGATAATTTCCGTTGTGAGTTCGTTAAAGAAGAGCGTGGCTTCGAATAAGCCGCCTCGCATGGGGTAGGTTTGTGTAAGCCTTAGCTTGGCTCGGTCGGACATGGCGCAGAACAGGTGATCAACATGGCGAACGCCCCATTGAACCGCGGCTTCGACTTGCGAAAAAGTCGCATGAGAATGGCCTGCATTGCAGCGGATGTTTTTATTGAGGCAGGCTTTAACAAAGGCTTCTGCGCCTGGCAATTCTGGTGCAACACTTGCGGTGATGATTGTATCTGCGTATGCAAGGAAAGAATTGAAGTGTTCGGGGGTTGGTGCAACTATTGGCTCGGCTGGATGGCAGCCGCGTGCATCTGCGAAGAAGTAGGGGCCATAGAAATGCGCGCCTAAAACCTGCGCTGCATCGGTCCAGTTTGCTTTTTTGCTGGCCCTGCAGGTGTCAAGAAATTTAAGTATTGAGGGCATGGTTGCAGCGGTGGAGGTTGCAAGCAGGCTGGTGGTTCCATGTTTTAGGTGGGCTTTGCAGACGGTATGAAAGGCTTCGGGGGTGCCATCCATGAAGTCGCAATTCAATCCGCCATGAACATGAAGATCGATGAATCCGGGGCAGAGGGTATAACCATCGAAGTGCTGGTGATTTTGAATGGGGCCTTGGTAGAGGCCTTTTGAAACTTGGGAAATCAAACCGTCGCTGATGATCACATGGCCTGGTTCGAGTGTGGAATTTTCTAGTACCACACTCGAGGCGGAGAGGACGGATTGCATGATAATCCTAGTGGCGGAAAAGGAATTCCTTGGAATTAATGAGGGCCCATTGAAGGTCTTCCCAAGCTTGGCGCTTTTCCTTGGATTTTGCTAAGTGATCGTTCGCAACTTTATAGTCTTCAGCGGTGGGCATTCTGCTGAGGGTTGCGAGGTAAAGATCATCGAGGATGAGCTTATCGCTTTTGG
>Ga0209296_1001544_pt1 | contig 17505 bp, 7 predicted proteins | sample S_130206_EF_Meta_FD_187319 | JGI IMG/M metagenome (GOLD analysis project Ga0209296, IMG submission 187319) | Freshwater microbial communities from Lake Simoncouche, Canada to study carbon cycling - S_130206_EF_MetaG (SPAdes) (version 2) | ecosystem: Environmental > Aquatic > Freshwater > Lake ...
GTCAAGACCGTCGGCCAGTACTTCAAGGAGCACGGCTATTTCTCCCAGGGCATGGGCAAGATCTTCCACGGCGGCTTCGACGACGAACCGACCTGGTCCACGCCGTGGGTAACGCCCAAGGCGCCGGCGTACGCCAAGGAAGCGACCGCCGCCGACAAGGTGAAGGAAGACCCTAAGAACAAGGGCAAGGGCGTAGCCTTCGAAGCCGGTGAAGTCGCCGATGATTTCTACACCGACGGCAAGACCTCGCGTCTCGCCGCGCAGACCATCGCCGAACTGAACAAGAAGGGCCAGCCGTTCTTCCTCGCCGTCGGCCTTTCTAAGCCGCACCTCCCGTTCGTCTCCCCCAAGAAATATTGGGACCTCTACGACCCGTCCAAGATTCCGGACACCGCCAGCCCCTTCCCCGTCGGTGCCCCGGCCTACGTCGGCGACAGCGATAGCGGTGAATTCCGCGCTTACACCAACGTCCCGCCCAAGGACAAGTCACTCGCCCGCACCCCGCTGCCGGCTGCCTTCGCCTCCCAGGTGCGTCACGGCTACTACGCCGCCGTCAGCTATACCGACGCCAACCTCGGCATCCTCCTCGATGCCCTCGAGAAGGAAGGCATCGCCGACAACACCGTGATCGTCCTCTGGGGTGACCACGGCTGGAAGCTCGGCGACCACGAAGAATGGGGCAAGCACACCAACTTCGAAGTCGATACGCGCGTCCCGCTGATCTTCAGCTACCCTGGCCAGAAGACCGTCGGCCAGAAGAGCAATTCCCTCGTCGAGTTCGTCGACGTCTACCCCACCCTCGTCGATCTTTGCGGCCTGCCCAAGCCGGACGTCGATGGCGTCAGCCTCAAGCCCGTGCTCGAGAACCCTGCCGTCACCGTGAAGCCCGTCGCCATCAGCCAGTACCCGAAGAGCGCCGGCGTGAACAAGAAGGAAGGCGCTAAGGGCACCGCCAAGCGCGACGTCATGGGTTACAGCATCCGCGATGAGCGCTGGCGCCTGACGCTCTGGCGCAGCCTAGCCGACAATACCATCGTCGACACCGAACTCTACGACTTGGTCAACGCCCCCACCTCGCCCGAGAACCTCGCCAAGAAGCCCGAGAACCAGGAAGTCATCGCGCGCCTCTCCAAGTTCCTGCCTCCGCCCATCCCGGCCGCCGACCCGAACGCCAAGAAGATCGCCAAGGGTAAGAAGAACGTCGTCGATATCGCCGCCAAGAAGAACGACGAGGACGCGACCGCCCCGAAAATCGCCGCGCCTGCAACCGCGGACGCCTCCAAGGACCGCGTCGGGATGTTCACGCGCCGCGACCTGAACAAGGATGGCAAGCTTTCCAAGGAAGAGTACATGGACAAGCAGAAGGACCCGGCCCACGCCGCCGAGAACTACATCAAGTTCGACAAGGACAAGGACGGCTTCCTGACCAAGGAAGAGTTCGTCAAGATGGGTAAATAAGCCCGCCCTCCCCCTTCCCCACGAAAGGCGGTCCGCAAGGCCCGCCTTTCTTATGCCTTCCTCCCGGCCGCATCTCCCCTAGCCTACTCGCCTCCATGTCCGCCTTGTTCCGATCGATCGCCCTCTTCTGCGGCCTCACGCTGACCGCGGCCGAAAGCATCCCGGCGCAGGTCGTCGTCGATACCAGCAAACCCGGACACACGATCCCCACGGATTTCCTCGGTATCAGCTACGAAAAGAACGCGCTCGTCGAACCGCACTTCAAGTCCACCAACAGCGTCCTGATCCACCTGCATCGTAATCTCGGGGCGGGCACGTTGCGCCTCGGCGGCAACAAGGTAGAGCTCACCCGCTGGCAGCCCGACGCGCCTGCGTCCTTGGACAAGGCGACCGGCCTCGCGGTGATCGGCCGCACCACGCTCGACGACCTTTACGGCTTCCTCAAGGCCACGGATTGGAAATGCCTGCATGGCATCAACCTCGCCGGCAACCAGCCTGAAGCTTCTGCCGACGAAGCCGCCTATGCGCTCAAGATCGGCGCCGCGTCCGTGCTGGCCTTCGAAGTCGGCAACGAACCCAACCTCTATACCAACCACGACCTCCGGAAGAAAGGGTACGACTGCCCGACCTATCTCCCCGAGGCCGCCGCGGCCATCAAGGTCATCCGCACCCGCAACCCAGGTATTATTCTCGCCGGGCCGGCCACCGCGCGTCGCACCGACCACTGGTTCGAGGACGCTGTCGCCGGACTCAAAGGCCAGATGGAGATCGGCACCTCCCACCTGTACGCCCTGTCCGGCGGCTCGACCAATCCTACTTCCGCTAATTTCCCGAACGTCGCGAACCTCCTGCTCCCGGCCACCATGGCCAAGGATGTCGCGATGGTGGACGAGCATCTCGCCGCCGCGAAGGCCGCCGGCATGCGTTATCGTCTCGCTGAATGTAACTCCGTGTCGAACGGAGGCCGCACGGGCGTGAGCGACACCTTCGTCTCCGCGCTCTGGGCGACCGACTTCCTCTTCTCCGTCGCAGAGCACGGCGCCGATGGCATCAACTTCCATTGCAACCTCAAGCCTGGCAGCTACTCGCCCATCTCGTGGTCCAAGACCGAGAGCCGCTACGTCGTAAACCCGCTTTATTACGCCATGCTCGCCTTCAAGGCAGCCGGCCACGGAAAGATGCTGCCGATCTCCGTGAAGTCAGCGGCAAATCTCACCGCCCACGCGACACTCGGAACCGACGGCAAGGTCCGCATCCTCCTGACGAACAAAGATCTGACGAAGGGCGTCGTCGCGCATCTCGCGACCGGTCGCACCAAGGGCATCGTCATGCGCCTGCTGGCACCTGCGGCCGAGGCCAAGAACGGCATCACCTTCGCCGGCAGCTCCACTGACGCCGACGGCAAGTGGACCACCCAGACGAGCGAGCCGATTGCAGGCTCCGGCTCCGACATGACCGTCACCCTCCCGGCCGGCAGCGCGGCCGTGGTGACGCTCGATTAAGCCGAGCGAAGTCGATCGGTCTCGCGGGCGCGGAACTGACTAGGCGTGAAACCCGTGTGCTTCTTGAAGTCCTTGCTGAAGAAGTAGCGGTCCGAATAGCCCACCTGTTCGGCGATCTCCTTGATGTCATCGGCCGTATCGGCCAGGCGACGCTTCGCTTGGCTGATGCGTTCGCGGCGCAACCAATCGATCGGACTCGTGCCGAAGGAGGTCTTAAAGACGCGCGAGAAATGGGTCGGACTCAGGCCCGCGAGACGCGCCAGCGATGGCACCGTGTGTTTCTGGAAATAGAAGAGCTTCATCTGCTCGACGCAGCGGGCAAGGGCCGGCGGGATCTTCGGTGCGAGTTCACCGGACTGCTGGCGGGCGCAGTAGGCCTGAGCGACCAGTTCCGCCACCTGGGCATGGATCAACGCCGGCGACGACGGAGCGTCCTGCGGGATGAGCCGGAAGAGCTCCTTGAAGACTGGCGAGGCTTTCCGCAGGTCCATGCCGGAGATGACCGGAGTGTCGCGGACGCCGAGCAGATCGGATAACTGCGCCAGACGAGGTCCTTCGGCACGGATCCAAAAGACCTCCCACGGATCGTCGACCACCGCACCATGTTCGTGCGGGTGATGGCAGTTGATCCAGACCAGGTCGCCGCGGCGGACCTGATGCGTGCGTCCGGCGATACGCGTCCACCCCTTGCCGCGCAGGCAGAGGATGAGTTCATGTCCCGGGAAGTGGTCGCGCTTAATATGATGCTCCGTACCGGCGAGGAGATGGCCCGCGCGGGGCACGGTATAGAACACGTCCTGGTGGGACGGATTGGGGGTCGCGTAGAGCGAGACCGGGAAGCGGTTGGCGACGGGGGGGTGAGCCATGGTAGGATAATACAACTTGCCGGTCGGGGCTTGCCATTTAAAACTGCCAGCTTCGGCGTAGAATGTCCCCCAGATGAATCAGCCGGCCCCGCTGCTCCTCGCCGTCATGGCTTCCCTGCTCCCCGCGCTCGCGGCGGAGCCGGTCAGCTTCAGCCGCGACGTCCTGCCGATCCTTTCGGACAACTGCTTCGGATGCCACGGCCAGGACGAATCGCACCGCAAGGGTAAGCTGCGACTCGACCTCCGGGACGCGGCGTTGGCCAAGGAAGCGTTCGTCCCCGGCAAGCCCGAGGTCAGCGAACTCATTAAACGCATCATTACCACCGACGAGGATGAGCTCATGCCTCCGCCCAAGTCGCACAAGCCTCGGCTCACTGCTGCGCAGACGGATATCCTCCGCCGCTGGATCGCCGAAGGCGCCGTCTGGGGCAAGCACTGGTCCTTCGAGCTGCCCGTCAAGGCCAGCGTCCAAGGTCACCCCGTCGACGGCTTCGTCGCCAAGAAGCTCGCGGCCGAAGGACTCACCGCGGCAAAGGAAGCGCCCAAGCACACCCTGCTCCGTCGCTTGTCGTTCGACCTGACGGGATTGCCGCCCACCGAAGCGGAGGCCCAGGCGTTCCTCGCGGACACCTCGCCGCAGGCTTACGAGAAGGCCGTCGACCGTCTCCTCGCTTCGCCGCATTACGGCGAACGCATGGCCATGTGGTGGCTGGATGCCGCGCGCTATGCGGATACCGATGGATTCCAGTCGGACGCCACGCGCACCAACTGGCCGTGGCGCGACTGGGTCGTCGAGTCATTTAACCGTAATACCCCTTACGACCAGTTCACCCTCGAGCAGTTCGCCGGAGACCTTCTCCCGAACGCCACGCCTGAGCAGAAGCTCGCGACCTGCTTCCAGCGCAACCACATGACCAACGGCGAAGGCGGCCGTGACCCCGAGGAATCCCGCGTCGACTACGTGCTCGATCGCGTGAACACCATGGGCACCACGTGGCTCGGCATGACGCTGGGCTGCGCGCAGTGCCATAGCCACAAGTTCGACCCCGTCACGCAGGCCGACTACTACGCCCTCTCGGCCTTCTTCAACAGCATCGACGAAGACGGTAAGGCCGGCGGTGCCGCCAAGCCCTTCCTCTCCTATCAGTCCAAGCATGCCGCAAGGGCGATCGCGGAGGCCCAGCTGCTCGTCGACGCCACCAAACCGACCGAAGCCGCCGCCCGTACCGCGGCCGAGAAGCCCTTCACGCAGTGGCTCGAGGAGCGCCGCCGCGTGACGAAACCCGACTGGCAGACTTGGAAGGTCATCAAGGCCGATTCGCTTGAGACCGCCGAAGGGACTCTCCTGAAGCAGGAAGCCGATGGCGCCGTGCAAGCCTCAGGACCGCACCCTAACCAGGATGAATACCGCATCGTCAGCCATGATCGACTTGAGCGTATCACCGGCCTGCGGCTCGAAGTCCTTCCCCACCCCTCGCATACCAAGGGCGGACTCTCCCGGGGCAAAGACGGCGAGTTCAAGCTTACCGACCTTAAACTTCAGGTGCGCACGCGCGGCAACAACCAGATCAAGGACATCCTCATGGCCAACGCCGCCGCCGACGTCATGGCCGACAAGAAGAAGCATGGCGGCTATGGCGACGTGAAGGATACCCTCGACGACGACCCGCGTAACGGCTGGACCACCGTCGGCTTCGACCAGACCAAGACGCACGTGGCCATCTACGCGCTCGCCGAACCGCTCGTGCTCGGAGTGGACGACGAGCTCATGATCGAATTGCGCCAGCGTTCGACTTTGGGCGACGCCAACATCGGCCGCTTCCGCCTGTCCATCGCCGCCGAAGCCGGCGACGCCGTGAACAAGGTCGGGCAGAGCCCGCGCGAAGAACTCGCCGCCCTGCCCGCCGGCCAGCCCATCGACGCCAAACTGCGCGAGCGCCTCTTCGGCGAATTCCTGGTGGACCATGCCCCTTACCAAATTCCCCGCCACGCCTTGGACCGCGCCCAGCGACAGCTCGTCGAGACCAAGGGTGCCGCCGGCAAACTCAACGTCATGGTCCTCGCCGAACGTAAGGAGCCGCGCGACACCTTCGTCCACATCCGCGGCGTCTGGGATAAGCACGGCGACAAGGTCGGCCCCGACGTCCCCCAAGCGCTGGCCGCTTGGCCCGCAGGCGAAGCGCGCACCCGCCTAGGCCTCGCCCACTGGCTGACCGCCAAGGACAACCCCCTCACCGCTCGCGTGACCGTGAACCACCTCTGGCAGATGCTCTTCGGCCAGGGACTCGTGCGCACCACCGAAGACTTCGGACTGCAGGGCGAGCGTCCGCTCCACCCTGAACTCCTCGACTGGCTCGCTGTTGATCTCGTTGAACATCACTGGGACCTCAAGCGCACCCTCAAACTCATCGTCGTCAGCGCGACGTATCGCCAGGACTCCTCCGTCAAGCCCGCCCTGCTGGCCAAGGATCCGGAAAACCGCCTGCTCGCCCGCGGTGCCCGGTTCCGCCTGCCCAGCTGGATGATCCGCGACTCTGCACTGCGCGCCGCTGGCCTCTTCAACCCCGCGCTCGGCGGACCGCCCGTGCGCCCGTATCAGCCTGACGGCGTATGGGAAGAGCTCTTCATGGGCCGTTTCAAATATGAACCCAGCGAAGGCGCCGCCCAGTATCGCCGGACCCTCTACGCCTTCTGGCGTCGCTCCATCGCACCGACGTTCCTCTTCGACTCCGCGCAGCGCCGCTCGTGCGAAGTGCGCACCGGCCGGACCAACACCCCGCTACAGGCCCTGACGTTGCAGAACGACCTCACCTATCTCGAAGCCTCGCAAGCCATCGCCGACGAGGTCTTACGTGAAAAAGGCGACGCCGGGCGACTCCAGAAACTCCTCCGCAAAGTGCTCTCCCGCGAGGGCGACGACCGCGAAGCGGCGGCGCTGGGCAAGACGCTCGCCGAAGCCCGCGCCCACTACCGCAAGCATCCGGCGGACGCCGAGAAGTTCCTGCGCATCGGCCAACGCAAGCCCGCCGCCGGCACCGACCTACCCGAGCTCGCCGCCTGGACCGTCGTCGCGAGCCTCGCCCTCAACCTCGATGAGGCGATTACGCATGAGTGAAAGATACTTCAGGGCTAGGGCTAGGGCTAGGGCTAGGGCCAGAAGCACAAAGCGACTCCATTTCCGAAAACCTACTTCACTTCAACTAGCCCCAACCCCAGCCCTGGCCCGAGCCCTACAATGAGCCCTCTCTCCCGACGTTCCTTCCTCGCCAGCAGCATCGCTGCGATGGCGGCGCCGCGCTTGCTCGCCCAAGCCGGAGCCACCCCTACCCATCACGGCGCGATCGTCGGGCACGGCGAATTTCGCTACCGCGTGGACAAGCTCTGGTGCCAGGCCGACAAGGCCAAGCACCCCGTCAAGGATTGCCATGAGATGGTCCAATCCGCGGACGGACGCCTCTTCCTCATCACCAACCTCAAGCAGAACAACGTCCTCGTCTTCGACGTCGCCGGCAAAGTGCTCGACGCATGGACGCTCGGCCTGAGCGCCGGCCACGGCCTGACCTTGCACCGCGAAGCCGACGGGACCGAATACCTCTACCTCACCGACAACTCTGGGCGCGTCATCAAGGCCACCCTCGACGGCAAGGCCGTGCTCGAGCTTCCGCACGCACAGAAGTGCGGGGCCTATTCGGATAAGGAGCCTTACTCGCCGACCGAGACAGCCATCGCGCCCAGCGGCGACATCTACGTCGCTGACGGCTATGGTTCGCAATATGTGCTGCGCTTCGACAAGAGCGGAAAATACCTGAGTAAGTTCGGCGGCAAGAGCACCCAGCCCACGAACCCCGGTAAGTTCATGCAGGCGCACGGCGTCGCAATCGACACCCGCGGCCCCGAGCCCTTGCTCGTCTGCACTGAACGCGTCCGCAACGAATTCAACTGGTTCAACCTCGAAGGAAAGCACGTGCGTGGCGTCTACCTGCATGGAGCGTACGTCAGCCGACCCGTGATCGCCGGCAAGCACCTCTACTCCGGCGTCTGTTTCGGCGCCAAGCTCGACGACACCCGCATGTGGCAAGGTCGCGGCTTCGTCACCATCCTCGACGAGCATGACCGCGTCGTCTCCAATCCCGGCGGCCAGGAGCCCAAGTACGTGGACGGACGCCTCCAACTCATGCTACAGGACCAACCCGTCTTTAATAACTGCCACGACGTATGCGTCGACACGCGCGGCGACCTTTACGTCTGCCAGTGGGCCAGCGGCAACGTGTACCCCTACAAACTCCACCGCCTCGTATGAGTCCCGACCCCCTCGACCCTTCGCGGCGCTACTTCCTCGGCCAGTGCACTGGCCTTTCGCTCGGCGCCATGGCGCTCTCGACGCTCATCGGCCGCGCCCTCGCCGCCGATGGTGCGAGCAAGCTTGGCCTGCCGAACCTCCCCCACTTCGCCGCCAAGGCCAAGCGCGTCATCTTCCTGACCCAGTCTGGCGGCCCTTCGCAGATCGAGCTCTTCGACGAGAAGCCCGGCCTCATGAAACTCGCCGGGACCGAACTACCTGAGTCCGTGCGTCGCGGCCAGCGCCTGACCACCATGACTTCCGGCCAGAAGCAGCTCATCAAGCCCGCCGCCACGAAGTTCGAGCGCTGCGGCAAGAGCGGCCAGAGCATCGGCGAATGGCTCCCGCACCTCAAGACCGTGGCGGACGATCTTTGCATCGTGCGTTCGATGCATACCGACCAGATCAACCATGCGCCCGCCATGACGCAGTTCCTGACCGGCAACCAGATCCCCGGCCGGCCGAGCCTCGGCGCCTGGGCCAGCTACGGGCTCGGCAGCGAGAACCGCAACCTTCCCGACTATCTTGTCCTGCTCTCCAAGATGCAGCGACCGAGCGACCAGCCCTTGTATGATCATTATTGGGGGAGCGGCTTCCTGCCGTCGCGCTACCAAGGCGTCAAACTACGCAGCGCCAAGGACCCCGTCCTCTACCTCCGGGATCCTGACGGCCTCCCGCGCGAGCTTCGTCGCGAGATGCTAGACGGACTCGGCGCCATGAACCAGCGGGCGCTTGAGCGCAGCGGCGACCCCGAGATCTCCACGCGCATCCGCCAATATGAGATGGCCTACCGCATGCAGGCCAGCGTACCCGAACTCACCGACCTCAGTGACGAGAAGGACGAAGTCTTCGAACTCTACGGACCGGATTCACGTCGCCCCGGCAGCTATGCCGCCAACTGCATCCTCGCGCGTCGCCTGATCGAACGCGGCGTGCGCTTCGTGCAGCTCTTTCATCCCGACTGGGATCATCACAGTCGCCTCACCTCCTGGTGCACCGCGCGTTGTCGCGACACCGACCAGCCCAGCGCCGCGCTCATCAAGGACCTCAAGCGCCGCGGACTCCTCGAGGACACCCTCGTCGTCTGGGGTGGCGAGTTCGGCCGCGGCGTCGCGGGCCAGGGTAAATGGGACAGCCCCGAGGCCGGCCGCGATCACCATCCGCGTTGCTTCACCATGTGGATGGCTGGCGGCGGTAGCAAGGCCGGCACCAGCTATGGTGAGACCGACGACTTCAGCTACAACGTCGCCAAAGATCCCGTGCACGTGCACGACCTCCACGCCACCATCTTGCATCTCATGGGCATCGACCACGAGCGGTTCACCTATCGTCACCAGGGACTCGATTTCCGCCTGACGGGGGTTGAGCCGGCGAAGGTGGTGAAAGGATTATTGGGCTAGGGCCAGGGCTAGGGCTAGACAAACGAGAGGTAGTGCAAATGTGCAAATCGGAGCGGAGCTCCTGTGCAAAAGTGAGAGACAGAGATACATTTCCAGGTCTCAGGTCTCGGCGATCGGGAGCCAGGTACAGGTTGTCAGGTGCGGGTGCGGGTGCGGGTGCGGGTGCGGGTGCGGGTGCGGGCCTGAACCTGACCCTGGTGCTGAATACCTGAACCTGGGACCTGAGGGCTGAGACCCGGGACCTGAGAATGTATTGGCTAACCGCCAACCGCTATCCGCTAACCGCCGTAACCGAATACACTCCATTTTCCGCCATTTGAACAAGTGGCGTTGACGGGTGTCCAAGGGGCATAGACAAATACTGATCCATGAGAAACCCCCTCTCTGCGCTGCTGGCTTTCCTGCTGGTCGCCCTCGCCCCTCTTTCCGCTCAGGACGGCTTCAAGCCGATCTTCGACGGCAAGTCCCTCGCGGGCTGGGACGGCAACCCTGACCTCTGGTCCGTCGAGGACGGCTGCCTCACCGGCAAGACCAAGGGCCCGGACCATCTCGCTTATAATCAGTTCCTCGTGTGGCGCGGCGGCGTCGTGAAGAACTTCGAGTTGCGCGCCAAGATCAAGTGCTCCGCCAGCAACTCCGGCATCCAGTATCGCAGCAAGGAGCTCGCCGAGGTCGGCAAGTGGGTCATCGGCGGCTACCAGTGCGACGTCCATCCTTCAGCCGCCTACAACGGCATGATCTATGAAGAGCGCGCCCGCGGTATCCTCGTGCAGAATGGCCAGAGCGTCATCGTGGATGAAAAGGGTGGCAAGTGGCTCGCCGCCGAGCATGAGCCCGTGAAGGTCAACTATTCCGAGTGGCACGAATACACTGTCATCGCCAACGGTAACCACATCATCCAGAAGGTCGACGGCAAGGTCACCATCGACCTCGTCGATCACGATGAGAAGAACCGTACGCTTGAAGGCCTCCTCGCCTTCCAGGTGCACCGCGGCCCGGCCATGATTGTCCAGATCAAGGACGTCATGCTTAAGGAACTCCCTGAAGGCGGCCTCCTCTCCCTCGAGAAGAACCCGATTCCGAGCGACGCGCAGAAGATCGAAAAGCCCGCGCCCAAAGCAAAGAAAGCTCCGGCCAAGAAGGCCGAGCCTATTGTAAAGCCCGCCACCAAGGCCTTCCTCCAGCTCGCCGCGGACGCCCCGAAGGCGAAGGCCAAGGCTAAGGCTCCGGCCAAGAAGGCCGCAGAGGCTAATGCCGGCCAGGCCATCGGCGAGAACAAGGCGACCCCCGTAGACCGCATCCGCGCCCCTGAAGGCTTTAAGGTCGAACTCCTCTACTCCGTCCCTGGCGACTCCCTCGGATCCTGGGTGGCCCTCTGCACCGACCCCCAAGGCCGCATTTTGGCGAGCGACCAGTACGGCGCCCTCTATCGTTTCAACGCTCCTGCTCCCGGTGAACCGCTCAAGGTTGCCGACGTGCAGAAAGTCCCGGCCGAGATCCGCGGTATCAACGGCATGGTCTGGTTCAAGGGCGCGCTCTACTGCGGCGTCAACGACTACGAACATAAGATCCCTTGCGGACTTTACCGCGTCTCGTCCTCCAAAGGCGACGACCAGCTCGACAAGGTCGAACTCCTCCGCGAGATCGTCTCCAACGGTGACCACGGCGTGCACGCCATAGTGCCTGCACCGGATGGCGAATCAATCTACCTCATCTCCGGCAACGGCGCCAAGATGACCGAGATTGCGGCGAACTCAGCAGTACCAAAGGTCTGGGGCGAAGACCACGTTCTCCCGCGCATGCCTGACGGCCGCGGCTTCATGCGCGATGTCATGGGCCCGGGCGGCTGCATCTACCGCGTCTCCCCGGACGGTAAGGACTTCAACCTCTTCTCCACCGGCTTCCGCAATATCTACGACGCCGCGTTCAATCATGACGGCGAGCTGTTTACGTATGACGCCGACATGGAATATGACTTCAACACACCGTGGTACCGCCCGACCCGCGTGAATCACGTCGTCAGCGGCTCCGAGTTCGGCTGGCGCAACGGCGCCGGTAAGCGCCCAGAGTTCTACGCCGACAACCTCCCAGCCGCGGTCAACATCGGCCCTGGCTCGCCCACCGGCGTGACCTTTGGCTACGGCGCGAAGTTCCCCGCGAAGTTCCAGGAATCCCTCTTCATCCTCGATTGGAGCTGGGGTAAGATTTACGCAATCGACCTAAAGGCGAAAGGCGCCAGCTACACCGGCACCAAGACCGACTTCATCAGCGGTGGCCCCCTGCCCGTCACTGACGCGATCATCCACCCGAAAGATGGTGCGATGTATTTCGCCATCGGCGGCCGCAAAGTCCAGTCGGGCCTCTACCGCGTGACCTACGTCGGCAAGGAAAGCACCGCTCCGATCAGCACAGCAGCCAAGCCCTCCGCCGAGCGCGACCTGCGCCATCAGCTCGAAGCCTTCCACGGCCGCAAGGACCCCAAGGCCGTCGCGTTCGCCTGGCCGCACCTCCGCAGCCCTGACCGCTTCATCCGCTGGGCCGCACGTGTTGCCATCACCCACCAGCCCGTCTCTGAATGGAAAGACAAGGCCTTGGCCGAGACGGATCCGTTCGCCTGCAATGAGGCACTCCTTGCACTCGCTCAGGTCGGCGGCATCTGCCCGTTCCACCGCGCTGGTGAGATCGTCGTCGACGCCAAGCTCGGCGCCGAGCTCCTCAACGGCATTCTCAAGGCCGACTGGAATAGTTTGAACAACGACCAGCGCCTCGCGCTCGTCCGCGTCACCGGGATCGTCCTCAACCGCTTCGGCAAGCCCGCCGACGCGACCGTGCAGGCGCTCATCGCCAAATTCGACCCAGCTTTCCCTGCTGATAGCTTCGAGCTCAACTGGGAACTCTGCGAAACGCTCGTTGCGCTCCAGGCGCCTTCCGCGGCCGCCAAGGGCATTGCGTTACTCAACAACGCCGAAAGCCAAGAACCTCAGATGGAATACGCCCGCAGCCTGCGCAATCTCAAGGCTGGCTGGACGCCAGAACTCCGTAAACAGCAGCTCGAGTGGTTCCTCAAGGCCGCGAACTACCGGGGCGGTTCCAGCTTCGCCAAGTTCAACGAGTTTATCCGGAACGACTCCCTCGCGACCTTCACCGACGCCGAGAAGACGTCGCTCGCCGAACTCATCAGCCGCAAACCGGAGGCCAAGTCCGCCATCGAGAACGTCGGCGCCATGTTCGCCGGCCGCACGCCCAAGAATTGGACGCTCGAAGAACTCAGCGCCGCGGCTAGCACCGGCATGAAGAACCGCGACTTCGCCCAGGGCCGCAAGGTCTTCAGCGCCGCCGCCTGCTTCACCTGCCATCGCTTCGGCAATGCCGGCGGCATGACCGGCCCGGACCTCAGCGGCGCTGGCGGTCGTTACAGCCCGCACGACTTCCTCGACCAGATCATCAACCCGAGCAAGGTGCTCAACGAGCAGTTCATCCCGATCGTCGTTACCAAGAACGACGGCACGGTCCTTACGGGCGTCGTCGTGAACCTCAACGGAGACCGCGTCAGCATCAACACCGATGCCTCTGACCCCATCCAGCAGGTCGCCGTCGACCGCAAGGACGTGAAGAGCATCGAGCTGAGCAAGATTTCGCCCATGCCGCCCATGCTCCTGAGCATGCTTACGCAGGAAGAGATTCTCGACCTCGTGGCCTACGTCCTGAGCGGCGGAGATAAGGAGAACGCTTTCTTCCAAAAGAAGTAAGCGCGACGAAGTCGCCAGACCAGAGGCTCCGAGGCCCGGAGGACCAGAACATAAACCCAAAGAGGAACCGGTGACCGGATAGGTTGCCGGTCTCTTTCTTTTGGTGGGGTAACGTTTCGGGTGGCAGGTGGCAGGCCCGAAGTGCAAAGGTGCAAACCGGAGCGGTGCTCCTGTGCAAAGGTGCAAAAGTGAGAGACAGCGTTTCGGGTGGAGGGTGGTAGCCCCAGGTGGCGGGTGGCGGCCTTATCCATTCCGCCCTCGATTCAGCCCTCTGTCATCGATTCAGCCCTCTACGCAACCCTCCATTCAGCCCTCAATTCCTCCCTTCCCCTCCTTGCCTCCTGTCGTCCGACCCCTAATTCTCACCTCATCCCCATGAGCGCCCGTATCGCCCTCGCCACCCTGTGTCTGGTCGCCTCGTCGGCGTCCGCCTCCGACCCGGTCGAATTCAATCGCGACATCCGTCCGATCCTTTCCGACAACTGCTTCTATTGCCACGGCAACGATGCGAGCCATCGCAAGGCCAAGCTCCGCTTGGATATCCGCGAGGAAGCGCTGAAAAAGGAAGCCTTCGTACCGGGCAAGGCCGACGCCAGCGAACTCGTGAAGCGACTCTTCCTCACCGATCCGGATGAGATGATGCCTCCGCCTGATTCGCATAAGAAGCTGACGCCGGAGCAGAAGGAGCTCCTCAAGCGCTGGGTCGCCGAAGGCGCGAAATACCAGAACCATTGGTCGTACGAAGCCCCTAGCAAAGCCGCCGTCCCGTCGACGGAGAAAGCGATCGACACCCTCATCGCCGCCCGACTCAAGACCAAGGGCGTCGCGCCCTCCGCCGAAGCGGATCGTCGCACCCTCGCCCGTCGCCTCCATTCCGACCTACTGGGCCTGCCGCCCACGCCTGAAGAAGTCGACGCCTTCGTGAAGGACACGTCGCCCGAGGCCTACGCCAAGCTCGTCGACCGACTGCTGGCTTCGCCGCATTACGGCGAACGCATGGCCACCGCCTGGCTCGATGTCGTCCGCTTCGCCGACACGATCGGCTACCATAGCGACGCCCCGCGCAATGTCTGGCCCTACCGCGACTACGTCATCCGCAGTTTCAACCAGAACAAACCCTTCGATCGCTTCACCCTCGAGCAGGTCGCCGGCGACCTGTTGCCGGACTCCGATCAGGAGGCCAAGATCGGCTCTGGCTTCAACCGCCTACTCCTGACCACCGAAGAAGGCGGTGCCCAGGCTAAGGACTACCAGCAGCGCATGCTGAACGACCGCGTCCGCGCGGTCGGCGCCGCTTGGCTCGGACAGACCACTGGCTGCGCCCAGTGCCATGACCACAAGTTCGACCCGTTCACCCAGCGCGACTTCTTTACCCTCGGTGCATTCTTCGCCGATATCAACGAACCCGATATCGGTCGCCGCGAGGAAGGCATGCTGCTCTCGACTCCGGACGAGGCGAAGCGCCTCACCGCACTCGCGGGCGAAGTCGCTAAGTCAAAGAAAGCCCTGGATATCGCCACACCTTCCCTCACCGAAGCCATCGCCGCCTGGGAACAGGAACTCGCCGAAGAAGGAAAACCCGCGCCCGCCGCCAAGAAGACCAAGGCGAAGGCCAAGCGCAAAGACCCCGACGCCAAGCTCGCCGCCCAAGCGACGCCGATCCTGAAGAAGCCGGCCGCGAAGCGTTCCGCCGCCGAGAAGACGATCGTTCGCGACTACTACCTCTCCCTGCACCCGGAAGCCCTGAAGGCCGAGCGCGACTCGCTTGCCGCCGCACAGAAGACGCATGACGCCTTCCGCGCCGCCATCCCGAAGTCGCTCGTCACGACCAAGGCCGCCGTCGTCCGCACCGTCCGCATCCTGCCCCGCGGTAACTGGATGGATGAGTCGGGTGAGATTGTGAAGGCCGCCCTGCCCCACTACCTACCTCAGCCCAAATTCGAAGGCCGCGTGCCGGACCGCCTCGACCTCGCCAAGTGGCTCGTCGCCCGCGAGAACCCGCTCACCGCCCGCGTTGTCATGAACCGCCTCTGGGGGCAGTTCTTCGGCACCGCGCTCAGCAAGAACCCTGGCGACCTCGGCGCCCAAGGTGAACTCCCACCCAACCAGGCACTGCTCGATTGGCTGGCCGTCGAGTTCGTGGACGCCAAGTGGGACATGAAGCACATGGTGCGCCTCATCGTGACCAGCGAAGCCTATCGTCGCAGCTCCGTGGCGACACCCGCGCAGACCGCCGCCGACCCTTACAACCGCGAACTCGCCCGCCAGAGCCCTTATCGCCTGGATGCGGAACTCGTGCGCGACAACGCCCTCGCCATCGCGGGCCTACTCGCCCCCAAGATTGGCGGACCGAGCGTGAAGCCCTATCAACCGGACCGCTACTGGGAGAACCTCAACTTCCCCGTGCGCGAATACATGGCGGACAAAGACGACTCGCAATATCGCCGCGGTCTCTACGTCTGGTGGCAGCGCAGCTTCCTGCATCCAAGCATGCTCGCCTTCGACGCTCCCAGCCGTGAGGAATCCTGCACCGACCGTACCCGCTCGAACATCCCGCAGCAGGCGCTCGTGATGCTCAACGACCCGACCTACGTCGAAGCCTCCCGTGCTTTTGCTGTCCGCACGCTCGCCGAAAAAGGCGACGACGACCATCGCCTCACCTGGGCTTGGCGCCGCGCCCTGCAGCGCGATCCGGACGCCAAAGAACTCGGTACGCTGCGTAAGGTACTCACCGAACGCCGTGCCGTGTACAAGGCTGACCCTGCCGCCGCCAAGGAGCTCTTGAAGGTCGGCCTCACGCCTCCGCCTGCGCAGGCCGACCCCTCCGAACTCGCCGCCTGGACGCACGTCACCCGCGTTGTCCTTAATCTGCACGAAACCCTGACCCGCGACTGATGTTGCCGCCCGAACTGCGAGCCGCGCTCACGCGCCGTACCTTCCTCGGCAAGACCGCCCAAGGCGTCGGCGGCGTCGCACTCGCTTCGTTGCTCGGCCCGGCCACCATGGCCTCGCCCGGAGTGCTCTCGAGACTGCCGCTCCCCCAGAAGGCTAAGCGCGTCATTTGGCTGAGCATGGCCGGAGGCCCTTCACACCTGGAGACCTTCGACCCTAAGCCCAAGCTCGCCGAGATGCATGGCCAGCCCATGCCTGAGAGTTTCACCAAAGGTCAGCAGCTCGCCCAGCTCCAAGGCCAGAAGCTAACCTGCTTCGGCCCGCAGCATAAGTTTGCCAAGTTCGGACGCAACCAGACTGAGATCTGCGAACTCTTCCCGCAGATCGGCTCCGTCATCGATGATGTCTGCCTCATCCGCTCAATGACCACGGACGCGATCAACCACGATCCGGCCCACATGTTCATGAACACCGGTTCGCAGATCGCCGGCCGTCCGAGCATGGGCTCGTGGGTGACCTACGGGCTCGGTGTCGAATCGGAGGACCTGCCGGGCTTCGTCGTCCTGACCTCGCTCGGCAAGGGCGGCCAGAACCAGCCCATCGCCGCGCGCCAATGGAGCAGCGGCTTCCTTCCCTCCAAGCATCAAGGCGTACAGTTACGCTCCAAGGGAGACCCCGTGATGTACCTCACCAACCCGCCTGGAGTCTCGCGCAATGCCCAAGGCGGCGACGTCGACGCCATCGCGGCCCTTAATCTCCATCGCGACAAAGTCGTCGCCGACCCCGAGGTCGCCACGCGTATCGCCCAATATGAAATGGCCTTCAAGATGCAGGCCAGCGTGCCCAAGCTCATGGACGTCACGGCCGAAGACCCCAAGACCCTCGCGCTCTACGGTTGCGTACCCGGTGACGGTTCTTTCGCGGCCAACTGCCTGCTCGCCCGTCGCCTAGCCGAACGCGGTGTGCGCTTCATCCAACTCTACCATAAAGACTGGGATCACCATGGCGGCATCAAGGATGGCATCGCGCTCAAGGCTGCCGAAATCGACCGCGCCTGCATGGCGCTCATCACCGACCTTAAGCAGCGCGGGATGCTCGACGACACCCTGATCGTGTGGGCTGGTGAATTCGGTCGCACCCCGATGTCGCAAGGCGGCAGCGGCCGTGACCATCACAGCAAGGCCATGACCGTCTGGATGGCCGGGGCCGGCATCAAGGGTGGCATCGTCCACGGCCAGACCGATGAACTTGGTTACGCCGCCGTCGACAAGGTAACCACCGTGCACGACCTGCACGCCA
>Ga0209296_1001545_pt1 | contig 17504 bp, 20 predicted proteins | sample S_130206_EF_Meta_FD_187319 | JGI IMG/M metagenome (GOLD analysis project Ga0209296, IMG submission 187319) | Freshwater microbial communities from Lake Simoncouche, Canada to study carbon cycling - S_130206_EF_MetaG (SPAdes) (version 2) | ecosystem: Environmental > Aquatic > Freshwater > Lake ...
AGATTTTGGTTAGATTTTGGTTGTGATTTTGGCTCAACCTTTTCCCAAAAGGTTGTTTTTAAAAGGTTGTTTAGGATAATATCTCTATATCATCTAAAATTGGCGGTGGCAACAAATTCATTGGACGATTTAAATCATTTATATCTGATATGTCTAAATTTATATTCCCACCTATTTTGATTCTTTCATCATCATCGTCATCATCATCATCATCATGTCGAGAACTTGCTTTCAATAATGCTAAAGTTTCTAATCGTTCAAGTGTTTTTGGTGCATCTACCATAGTTTCAACACCTTTGACATCCATGGCTGTATCAACATTAGAAAAACTCAAACGTGATTGCGTATGATCGGTATTATCACTCGACATATGTGCAGTCACATGCACAGGTGCAGGCACTTGCACAGGTGCAGGCACTTGCACAGGCACAGGCTCTGCTGGTGTTTGCACAGGCACAGGCACAGGCTCTTCCACGATAGGAATTTGTTCTTCCACTTCATTGACTTCGACATCTTGTTCATCCGTTTCATCCATATACGCCCGCAAAATAGTTTCAACAGGGATACTTTCTCTCACAGAATTCATTATACATTCTTTAATAATTATTTCTAATTCGCGATTATGTTTTTGAATCTGTAAAGGAGCTATATTTTTCTCAAATAAATAAATATTTGTATACACCTTACGTGCAACATTAGAATATACCTTGTGAATAAATTCATCTACCGAAGGTACATCAATATCGACTTTCTTTTGTTTTTGCCCTACTCGAACACATGTTAAGGTTTTTAGTTGAATAACGTGAACACAGGTAATTAAATCTTCGAGATAACTACATCCTGATGCCTCGAGGATTCTTTTCCTCTCTGTCTCAATGATAGAATTATTCCATTTTGGCACACGACTGAGAAAGGTTTGAAAAGTCATTAAATATTTATCTAATTCGTCATTTTCTTTACATAAAGTATGTGCTTCTTCAAAAATGGATTTAATTCCTTGTATTGTAACAGGTGTTAATATATTTACTAATCGCGCACACCACTCATTCTTAGAATCGCTAAGACTGTTCATTGAATAATCATCCATTTTACATACTTGACATATTTTCTAAATAAGAAATAGAACGTATGATAGAACAAAATATTATTTATTGGGTAAAAAAACAAATGTTAGAATAAATGTCATAAACATTTTTTCATTTCTAAGTTCAGCCTTTACCTTGTGAAATAACATTAATAATTTATATATTCTTAATAATTTATCGGTGTTTTCTTCTTCTATATTTGCACCTATATTTGCACCTATATTTGCACCTATATTTGTGCAAATATTTGCACCTATATTTGCACCTATATTTGCACCTATATTTGCACCTTCTTCTAAATTTTTCATTAAATCTAAACCACTATAACTTCTTTCATATAATTTATTAACTAAATTTATAATATTCACTTCATTAAAATTTAATTTAAGAATTTCGTTATTCAACCATTCTGATCGTTTTTTATCATTGGGGGTTGCACCCCCAGACCCCCCCACCAATATTGGAGAACTAACCCCATTAGTTAGGGAGGGTGTCACTGATAATATATCTCCATTATTCTGTGAAAGGTTTGCCCCCGTAGTTAGTACCGTACTAGTAGAGAGTACCATACTAGTAGAGAGTACAGTAGTAGTGGGGAGTAAGAGGGGTGTCCCCTCTATGTATATTTCACACAGTCGCGAGAGAATAGGTTTTAATAAATTATATTTATTTTCCACAATAATAAAAAATCGAGTATTATGACTAAATAACTCAATGCATCGGCGTAAGGCTGATTGAGCATCAGTTGTTAATTTATCCGCGTTAGTGAGTACAATTGTTTTAAAATGTCCTACACCATGCATATTGATATTCGTTTTCGCAAAAAATTTTAAGTCTTCCCTAATAAATTTTATTCCTTTTCCGTGAGCACAATCTGCAAACATCGTGTAGTTTTTTATTAATTGTTTATCATTCTCATAAATATCAGATACAAATTTATAGACTAGAGTTCTTTTACCGCTACCTGCCGGACCGTGAAATAAAATATGTGGTATTTTATTTTGTTCTATAAAATATTTTAATTTATTTTTAATATTCTCATGCGAATACATATAATAAATTATTTATAATATATGTTTAATACACTTTTTTGGAAAAGAGTAAATTTTGCCACACTTTTGGTTTACTTCGCATAAAAGTGTTTTTTAAAGAGTAATTTATGCCACACTATAGATTTACTTCGCATAAAAAGTGTTTTTTAAAGAATAAATTTTGCCACACTTTTTTAAAAAGTGTTTTTTGGAAAAGAGTGTTTTTTGCACCCTTCGCACTTTTATCAGAGCAGGAAGTAAAATACCAAATTATAATATTATTATATAATAATGGGAAAATCTGAAACAGCATCAGCATCAATTGGTTTAAAGATTTTATTATCTGACCTCATATTACAAATAAATGAAACCAACTTTAATTTAATAAAAAAAATGGTATATGATGGCTGTATTGAAGATAGTAATGGTTATTATAATGAAGTATATCAAAATATATTGGGTTATCCCTATGATGAAAACTATTTATCATTTAAGGACTATTTAATAAATGAGTTTAAAACTAAGGGTTCCTATTATAAATCAAAATTTAGCAGTGTAGTAGAACCAGATTTAACTGATGGCTCTCTATTTGAACAATACTTGTTAGTTCCCATAAAAGATATTTTAGAGACGGAAAGATGGGGATATGGAAGATATGGAGTAAATAGCGCATCAAGACCACTTGATTTTGACTTATCAGTGGATTTAAAAGCATATGAAGATATTGAACATTTTAATGTTATATTTTTTGTTAAACAACATTCAGGTTAATAAAAATAAAAATAAAAATAAAACGGTGTTGTACTTGCTAGGCTGATAAATATTCAAAGGTGTAATAGTATATTTTTTTGCCACACTATTTCGAATAAAAAGTGTATTTTTTGCCACACTATTTCGCATAAAAGTGTTTTTTTGCCACACTATTTCGCATAAAAGTGTTTTTCCAATTCAGTTATTTTTTCATCATTTGTCATCCCGCTCGTCAAAATAGTTTTTAATTTATTTTTCATCTCATCTAATTCATATTTAGTCTCATTAATTATTACTTTTTCATTTCCGTCATTATCGCTAATATGGTAATAATTTTCGTATTTCTTTTCAATATATGTAATTTTTGTTTTACTATAACTTTCATTGTCAAATTCTTCACCGAGTTCTTGATATATTTCGACAAGTATAGGATCATGTCGTTTCATTTCATCATAATATATTGGTACAAATTCGGGGTCTATGTCTTGCATCCTTGCATTGTATAATTCTCTTGCATGTATACTGGGTTCCCATCCGCCGAAACAAGTGTTGTACAAGACAGCTATTTGCTCATCGTCAGTTTGATTCATTTTTGGCTGTTTTATGTAATAGAAAAAATATAAATTTTGATTCAATTTTATATTTTTTCATAATATACTGTATTCATATTTGAACCATTTTCGACAGCTTGTATTTTGCAGCACTTTTTTTTAAAGTGCGGTTATTTTCCGACAGGTGCGGTTTTGGCTCAGTCTACTACGTTTGAACCTTTTCCGACAGGTTGGATTTTGCAGCACTTTTTCAAAAAGTGCGGTTGTTAAATAGTATCATTATAAGCACCATAAGCAAAATAAATCCCACAAAGAATTAATAAAAATGCGGAAAAGTATTTTAAAATATGGAGCTGTTTGTTCTCTTTCATGAATAAATTTATCAAAGATCCTAAATAAGAAAATAATATATATGATACGGATAATATTAAACCAAGTTTATAGTCTATATCATCATTCTTGGCATATTCTAATACGGCTAATATGGAAATAGGAAATAACATTACAAATAAAGTAGTGCCCACATTTGTTGAATAATCAGGTATAATGCCTAGTAAATAAAACGCGGGGATAATTAAGAATGATCCGCTTAACCCGGTAGCACCGCCAATGATTCCGGCAATTAAACCAATAAGCATTGTTAAAATGACACGGTTAGGTTCTTTCATATACTACCTTTTGAAAAAACAACCTTTTGAAAAAAGGTTGAACCAAAACCGCACCCGATGGAAATTATTCAAACATAGTAGACTAATTCTTTAATTTACTCCTAAATTGCATACCTTTTTGCCACACTTTTTGGAAAAAGTGTCTTTTTGCTACACTTTTTGGAAAAAGTGTTTTTTGGAAAAAGTGTAGGTTGGATTTGGCTCAACCTTTTTCAAAGGTTGTGGTTAGTACCAACTCTGCAAGCTTTGCGTATAAGGATTATTCTTAAAAGCCGTTAAAATATCCGGATTAATACGATCACATCCAATTTTATTATTATCATAACTTTGCTTATAACGTTCGCTACCATTCATCGAACCAGTCGGCGGGTAAGTCATCCCTGCCGTCGGTCCCGAGCTTCGCACCCATAAACGATTATTGCACCTATCCGAATCGATCCGATCCACCACAATATTCTCATTTTGGTTAAAGATCGGCAGACCGCCAGGATTCGGATGTAATTTATATGTCTTATTCACATTATTGTGTTGATTATATTCCGCCTCATATGATTTAACCGCTCCATAAGATGCCGGACCAGCAATACCATCATATTTACAATTCGTCGTATCACGTTCCTGTCGTACCGGCTGTTGTTTACTCACCAAATAAGCATTAGCATTTTGCTTCTCAATATTCAAATGGTTGCAATCCAAATTTGCCTCCGTCATCTCTCTTATCGTAGTTTTCGTGCGATCCGCCGGGTTATAAACAACACCCGTGGGAACAGTCGTATTATTCGCATTACCGTAAGGGCGCGCACTACCAATCACATTTTCTTTGCGTGAAGGACGCATAATATCCATCAAAGGCGACACCACCGCCTTCAGCATACTATTGATGGAGCCAAAATTATTCCCCGTATTGGTAGTGGAGCGATTATTCGGAAGACTTTTATATCCCTGCACCCCATAATCCGCCACGGTCGGCTGCCCAGCCCCTACGAAGGACGGGTTCGCAATATCATTAGGTGCTAATACAGGGCGTCTGGCAGTTTCATATTCACTCTTATAATAACTCGCGTCAGCGGGATTACGCCCATTCCCGAAATACTCGCAGGTTGTAGATGTCCGATTCACATCTTGCAGGAGTTCAATACCGCGCGCCGTCTGGGCTTTTTCAATTCCCGTCGTTGTCAGCCACCGCTCCGGTCCGGTAAGAAAATACGTATCCGGCGAATATTTTTCCACCTTGCCTTGCGTCTCCGACGAGGGACTTGTTTTTACATAAGCATCGCCAGGACCTTCGTGTCCCGCTAGACTAAAGGTCATCTTTGGATTGGTATCCACTCGCAATTCATTCACCGTTTTCGGGAGCCAATGATCGCGCGCTTCTAAAGCACTGTTGAAGCCATTGCCGCCTTCCGCGTTAAAGCCTTTATTTAAAGCCGGCGCCACTCGGATTTCCTCCCAGGGTTTCACATTTGACATATTTGAACCGGGTACGACGCGTGACTGCATAAAATCACTCATATTAGGTGACCCATTCGCATATTGTAAATTACTTTGCGGCTCGAAGAGCGGTGCTTGTTCTTGTTTTTTGAACTGTTGTGAGCCGGTACCCATTAAATTGTCTAACATGCCTTCGGCTACATCGCGATTGGCGGTGGCGCCTTTTACTTTGGCGCCAAAAAAAGGGACCATATTATTATGCTTAAAGTTATCAATTTCAAAGGGTTTGCCAGTTAGGGAGTAATTCTGTTGAACACTGCCGCCGATACCATATTGCGTGGCATTCTTAGCTTCGACTTTGGCATAATTATTTGTGCTAAAGTATTTATCCATGGGTTGAGTGGATTTTGGATATTTACTGACATTACTATCGGATACAGGCATGGTCACAGGGTAATTAATCGCAGGTTGCTGGGGGTTTACATAAGGCAAGGCATTGTTCACACCGGTCATATTGGTATAATTCATATTATTATTATTCATATTGGTATATCCTTCCTTTTTCTTTTTATCTTGATTGGACATTACATACATACTTCCTAATGCTATAAGTGGAATTGCTAATTCAGCCATTATTATATATATAGTTTTAGAAAAAGTATATATACTAACCAACCAACCAACCAACCTTTTAAAAAAGGTTGAACCAAAACCGCGCTTTTAAAAAAAGTGCTGCAAAAATACAAGCAAAAATACAAGCAAAAATGCACTTTTAAAAAAAGTGCTGCAAAAATGCACTTTTAAAAGGTGTAGACACCACTAATTTAGGTTGGATTTTGGTTCAACCTTTTCTCAAAAGGTTGTGGTGGACATGCAACATAAGCATCTTTCTCTAAAAGACGAGTATTTAAATTATTCTGAAAAGATAAGCATACATTTTCTTGAGGATTAAGAGGTAATGTATACCAATCCACTTGTTCTAAATCTCTATATGTCCAGGCGGGGTGTGTCGCTCGCGTTTGATCCGTGATCGGTTGCATAGAAGGATATGAAACTTTCTTTGTAGTAACTTCGTGTGTTTTATAATTATTTTCCCCAATACAATCGCGATTCGCTGATCGTGTTAATCCCATTAAATCACTTTCTAAATTAACAGTATTAGTCATTAAATTAGAACCCCATTTCTGCATGCGAAAATAAGGATCTTCCATAAAATAAGGCTTATCGCCATTACCTGGCACATTTAACATATATCTCCCTAAACCAGTCATTTCTTGTAAATCTTTTTTAATTCGACAAGGGTCATCGTGAAAACGAGTAAATGCCATTATATATATACTTTTTTAAAAAAGTATAGAAAAAACCAACTATATCAATGATGCGTCCGCTATGGTGCGTACGCCCGGCGGGGTGGTGCCGGCTGGATTATGCTGTGGCGAATATTGATAGGCTCGCGCAAATACCGCCTAGGCAGACCCGGCACCACCCCGGCGGGCGTACGCACCACTGCGTACGCTCATTTCATTATAAGTCCTTAATTATTATAGCGTATGCCTCAATAATTAACAGTATATTTTGGTTCAACCTTTTTGAAAAGGTTGCTAGATAGGATACGGTCTTTGTTTATTCTCTACGACTAAAGGCGCTGGCATAAATAACGGAACTGTATTAAAATACTTTATAGTTGGAATGGTTTTCATTTCGGGGACAACTGGCGCCTGCGGTTTCACTAAATTTGTCGAATTGATACCAAATAAAGCTGTTTCAATATCTATGGCATTATATGCGAAGGTTTGGAGAGGCATGTAACTCGGATTGAAACCTAAACACGGTAAAGCATCTTTATATGCCTTACCATATTGTGAATTCTTATATAATTCATAATCATTGGCTAATTTATAATCACGTTGTTCTAAATAATAATCGCCTGGCATATTTTTATTTCTTGTAGAGGACATTACTTATATACACTTTTTAAAAAAAGTGTAGCAAAAACACACTTTTTAAAAAAAGTGTAGCAAAAACACACTTTTAAAAAAAGTGTAGCAAAAACACACTTTTAAAAAAAGTGTAGCAAAAACACACTTTTTAAAAAAGTGTAGCAAAAACACACTTTTTAAAAAAAAGTGTAGCACAAACACACTTTTGCAAAACAGGTTGTCTCTAAAGGTATGTTTAGGTTGCATTTTGGGTGCGATTAGCTTATATTTTGCTGCACTTTTTTTAAAAGTGCATTTTGGGTGCGATTAGCTTATATTTTGCTGCACTTTTTTTAAAAGTGCATATTTGGCGCAACCTTTTCTAAAGGTTGTTTTCCGAAAAGTGCGTATTTGGCGCAACCTTTTCTAAAGGTTGTTTTTTAAAAGTGCATTTTGGCGCAACCTTTTCTAAAGGTTGTTTTTTAAAAAGTGCATATTTGGCGCAACCTTTTCTAAAGGTTGTTTTGTAAAAGTGCGTTCATACTCTTATCCGTGATTTCTTTAGTACTCATAAAATCATAGATACATCGATGAAATAAATCAAAATAGTCATATTGAAATAATATACTTATATAAATAATATTCTTATCACAATCGTTATTGTTAACATAATCGAGTGACATTGCAATAATTTCCTGTAGTTCTTTTACCTGGGAGATATGTTCTAAAATAGTTTGAAAATTCAAATCTAATTTCATAGAATTATATAAATCATAAATAGTATCATTTATTACATCATCATCCCATTCATCTAACCCAAAGGCTTGTAGAAGTTGAATTCTATATAAATCATCTTGATCTTCTCTCGTGTCCATTTGTCTGTAAGTACATATGAAATCTGATTGATACATTATATATAATAATAATAATATGTGTTTAATACACTTTTACACTTTTAAAAAAGTGTGGCAAAAATACACTTTTAAAAAAAGTGTAGCAAAAATACACTTTTATGCGAAGTAAAAGTTTTATGCGAAGTAAATCTAAAGTGTGGCAAAAATACACTTTACATTTTAAACGCCGATTATTTTAATATAAAGAAATAATACCATATATATTTAAAAATGTCTATTTCGTATAAAGATTTAGTATTTGAGTCCAATAAGACAGATAATTATATGATGGATTTATGTATGCTACCAGAAGGGGTGAATTTAAGATGTAATGATGTAAAAATGTCAGTTTCTAAACCTAAAGATTATACAGGACCATTGACACTACCTATCATTGAGTGTAGTTTTGCTTTATCACGTGACTTTGATATATTTTTTAGCGTTAATTCAATTACAAATGCCGACTATATTCAAAAACTTGAATTATGGGATGCGGATGGAGAAAAAATAAAAGATATTGAATTAAATGAAGAACTTGATATTCCATTATATATTTTTCAATATACACCATTATGTATCAAGGTAAAATTTGCAGATGATGTACCTATTTCCCCAGAAGTTGAAATGATTTATTCGGCAGGATTATTACAATCTAAATATAGAAAAAATAGAACTATTACATTTCCAATAACTATTTCTTATAACCGTACTGGGTGGAAAATCTTCAAAAATTGATATATTGTAAAAATCGGCGTTTGAAATGTTAAAAGGTGTAAAAATGGATAATCGTAGAAAGGAGTAGTTGGCTCTATTCTATTCTTGAAATAATATTAGTATAAATATATGGAGAAAGATAAGAAAAAAGATCGGGTTTATAACGCGATTACCAAACGTTGTTATAAATCAGGTGAACAAAAAAAGAAACATACAAACCCCGTAACAAAAAAGTGCCGTAAAAGGTGTAAAAGCAATAAATTTAGACGCGCGGAGGATGATAGATATGTGAAAAAAACATCAAAAATCTATAAAAAAAGGGGGGGTTTAAAGACACCTACACCCAAGGCATCTACACCCAAAGCATCTACACCCAAGACACCTACACCCAAAGCACCTACACCCAAAGCACCTACACCCAAGGCAATAGAAGAATTAGTACCACCGAAATTACAAGAGGAATTAGAATATAATTACGAATTGTTAGATGATCTCATTACAAAGGGAAAAGATGAAAAAGGGACATACAAAACGGTAAATTATGACGGCGATATGGTATCGGAATTTATCACAATATATTTTCACGAAAAATATAGACAAAGTTGCCCCATGTATCCTATCAAAACCTATAGTTATTTTGATACGGATGACTTTAAAAATTTATGTATACAAAATAAATGTACAGAAGAAACATTGAAAGAACATATGTTAAAAAAATACAAATACGCTACGATTGATTGGGATAAGGCTAAATTTTTAAAAAATCTAACACTCTGCTTGGAAACAGGCGAACAGATAATCCTCATCCCGTTCCGCATACCAAAGCATTTAAATATGGTAATTGTTAAAGCACAAACGCGAGAGATTATTCGGTTTGAACCCCTTGGCTCAAGAATTTATGACATACAAAAAGAAGAAGAATACAACACATTTTTAGAAAATTTAACAGTTGACGTGAATGCCCATTTAAATCTCACAGATAATCGAAAGTTTACTTACGTGAAACCCAATCAACTTTGCCCTATGTATAAAGCTAATCCTATTCCCAATTATAAAACCCTAGGGTTTCAAACGATGGAAGGATTAGTGAGAGATATTGGTCCAGGTGAAGGTGGTGGCTTTTGTCAATTATGGAGTTGGTTTTTTGCGGAATGTGTTATCAAAAACCCCGAGTGGAAGGTCGAAGACGTGTACGCAAAAGCCTTTCATTATTTAGAAACAGACCCAAATAATTTTGCGACGATTATTCGGGGATATTTTTTTAGTATTAACGACGAGTTGAAGAAAATGAATAAGACATTTACGATTGAAAAATCAGAAAAGAGAAAATTTGACGGAGCTGATATTTTGTTGGACTATTTAAGGCAAAGTAAAGGGCGTTTGCAAACGAAAGAACGAAAAACGTTTCAAGACGGTGGAAAAAAACACGCATTTATCTTACCGAAGCCCAATCCTAAGGTTTCGCCAGTAAATTTGAATGCCGATTTTTACACATTTTAACATTTATCAGCGTAGCAAGTAAAACGCCGATTTTGTAAATTAATCTATATTAAACATTGTATTTATCACTATTTGCATCATTAATAAATTCTTTTTCATTCAACAATAATCTTATGGTAAATATAGTCGTTATTTCTGAATATATTATTCTAAGAATGGCTATATCAAATTGAGAAATAGTTATCAATACAAAAAGAGCACTTGTTAAACTATTTATTAACCACATTACATTTGCTAATAATTGTAATTCATTTTTTGTAAATTCAGTAATAACCTTTTTATCTGGATTATATATATTAAATCCTAAAATTGGACTTGCAATTTCATTTGTGAATACTCTACTAATTTCAACAAAACACAAAAATATTTGTAAATATATATATTTTTCTATTGTATTAATTTTTATACTTAATACATATAAATTATCATTTGGACCATACATCAAATAATAATTATTATCATCTTTATACGTTATCATAACTAGCAAAATAATTAAAAATAATAGAAAATTTACAAAAACGCAATATCTTAACCTATAATTATTTTTCATATTATAATATCAAAGCATTTATCGTTTAAATAATTTTATATAATGTAAAAATACAAAAATTGATTTGAAATACTAATTTATTATTTATTGTACACAGCAATAAAAAGAAGAGAAAATGACAAATTATGATAACAATGAAGCACGCGAAAATGAACCCCGTGAAAATGAACACCGTGAAAATGAACCCCGTGAAAATGAACCCATAGAAAATGCGGATATCTATATATGTATCTGCGGATGCGGGCTCAAATTTATTAATTATGAAACCGGTTTGGATATTTATGTAGAGAATTCATGGATAATTACCCAAAATGCGATGGTTGAATATGATTGGAACAGTTTTATACCAAGACATGAACACAAGATATGGCAGGAACTAAAGGATTATATTATTAAAAAATATAAAGATAATGAAGTGATTCATCGCGGTCCCTTTATACATCTCTATAATTATCACGTGGATGTTGAGAATGATCCCATTCCACTAAATGGGAAGTTGTATTATGAGCACGGATTTTAACCGATCTTTATTAGCGAAGAAGAGAGAGCCAAAGAATAAAAGAAAAATAAATAATAAAAATAAAATAAATAATAAAAATAAATAATAAAAATAAATAATAAAAAGAAATAATAATAATAAAAGAAAATAAATAATAAAAAGAAAAATAAATAATAAAAATAAAATAAATAATAAAAATAAATAATAAAAAGAAATAATAAAAAGAAATAATAATAATAAAAGAAAATAAATAATAAAAAGAAAATAAATAATAAAAATATTAATAAAATTAAGATGGATTTTTTTTATTTTTATAAAAAAATTAAGCGAAATTAAATAACATGGGCGTACGCGGTGGTGCGTACGCCCGCCGGGGTTGTGCCTGGTTCTCTAGGCGACATTTGCTCGCGCGGCGATAATTTTCTCCACGGGATACCACAGCATACCCCGCCGGGCGTACGCACCACCGCGTACGCTATTTATCTACAATGTATCAATTATTATAGCGTATGCCTTAATAATTAAGAGTATTTTTTGTTGTATTTTGGCTCAACCTTTTTTAAAAAGGTTGTTTACAATTACTATATTCCTTATCTCTGATCAATTCGCGTGATGGTAACCCCCCACGAATCCACCCATCCGCCGCCACACCTTCCACTAAATTTGCCGGATTCGAAATCGTTGCCTTTAATGACGGCACCAACGGTGTAAAAACGTACGGTCCGTAGCTAAATTCGCTGCTAGGGTATGCGCTCTTTCTATTATTTGCTAAATCGCCTTGCTGGATTTGCGACTCGAGCACTGAATTAGTTTTTCCACGTCCTAAAAAAGGCACCGTGGCAAAAGGACGTTGTAATAAACTAATCCTACACTTCGGTTTAGAAATATCATTTAAAGTGAGTTCTGAATTTTCATCAATATTACAACCATTGATACCGACGGTATGACTGCCAGTAAAGTTCACATTAATTTGGCTAGTGGCAAATTCAATCGCATTGCTCATGGGACAAGCAGGACGAAAATTATCCAACATATAGGTCGACGCCTGGGAGTTCTGTAAAGTCCGCTGACTTTGATCACAACGGTCATCGCCTAATCGGGAAGTTTGATAGAATTTATAATCATAAACAGACGCCATTATTATATATATACTAATTTAAAAAAACATATATAAAAATATAAAAAATAATTACTAAACATATTAATAGTTCGTCCACCGGGGCGGCATATTTCTCGTACAAGCGGCTTCATTATTCGTTTCATCTCTACAGGAGATCATATCCCCATAACAAAACTCCGCAAAGGAGCCCTGATCATTGGGTATTTGCGTATTCGCCGTGGCATACCATGTTCGCATAGATTGATCAAAAGTATAACTATCGCCTAAATCTTTAAACAATCGTTGATCAATATTGGGATCGTCGAAGTTTTTCTTCACCATATCGATTGTTTTTTTATTAATATCGGCATCTACCTCAGGATTATAAGCCGGCGCTGCGGGATTACGGTTGGGATTATCTACAATTTCAGTTAATAAAACATTCATAGCTGGATTGGTAATCGCTGGTTCAGTAAAATTCTGTTTATTTGCCTGATATACAGCATCATTGTTGTACATTTCATTTTTTTTATACATTTCTGCGCTCATAAATCCTTCTTTCTCTTCTTCTTTTTTATCTTCTTTATATTTATTTATTTGTATTCTTTGTAAAATAACAATTACTACTAAAGTTACTATACCTGTTATAATAAATTTTTCTTTTCGGGTTAATAAAAAACCGATTATTGTTAGAGCGATGATTAAGCGGGTAATTGCATTTAGTTTGCGGTTAGTAGACATCCCTGGGGCTGGATATATCTCTAATATATCTGTTTGCTTTAAAAGTATAGTGGGGTTATTTAACCAAAATGATGTAGACATATATATATACACTTTTAGAAAAAGTGTAGCAAAACAACACTTTTAGAAAAAGTGTAGCAAAAAACAACCTTTATAAGAGAAGCAGCCTGTGCCAAAAATCATATAAATATAAAATTGATTAATATATATTAGCGACTATAATACACTATAACACACTATACTAAATGGATTTACATATAGTTATGAATAAACATAATGTTTCGCCCCTACGCTACCCCGGCGGGAAAACCAGAGCCTGCAAAATAATAGATAAAATTATATCTGACTATTTTGACATAAACAACATTGACACGCTTATCTCTCCCTTCTTTGGAGGCGGTTCATTTGAATTTTATTTTCAAAATAAATACAATGTGAAATTAATAGTAAATGACAAATTTACTCCCTTGTATAATTTTTGGCAGCAAGTTAAAACAAATAAATACCTATTATGCGGAGAACTGCGAAAGATTACCTCTGTCACTAAAGACCAATTTGCAAGTTATAGGAATACCATTATGGATTTGAATAATAATGTATTACAGCAGGCGGTGCAATACTTCCTTATAAACCGTTGTTCTTTTAGCGGGGCAACTTTATCCGGTGGATTTTCCCAAGAAGCCAGTACTAAAAGATTCACGCCCTCATCGATTAAAAAGATAGAAGAATTGGATTTTACTAATATTGAAATATATAATGATGATTTTACTGATTTTATACGGCTACATTATGCTGTAAAGAATGCCCTACTATTCTTAGATCCGCCTTATTATTTGGAAAAAAAATCAAAATTATATGGAAATAATGGAGATATGCATGAGAATTTTAATCATCAATTATTATTTGATGCGTTGCAGGGGAAAAAAAATTGGCTCATCACCTATAATAATTGTGAGTATATTAGAAATATGTATAAAGACTATGTAATATTGGAGGTTAATTGGAGTTATGGAATGAATGTCTCGAAAGCGTCGTCAGAAATAATTATTATAGGTGCATAATATATTAGGTGCATAATATATTAGGTGCATAATATATTAGGTGCATAATAAATTACATACATAATAAATTAGTAGGCAATTTCGATTTATTATCCAAACTATATTCACTATTTATTAAATCTTTGATATTTTTTGGCTGGCATGCAATAGTAACAGATAATTTACAAAACCCTTTAGTATTTTTTCTACTATGTATTTTAGTTCTTACCCTCAATTGCTGTTCACATATAAATTCTGGGACTTTAAATTCGCATGGGTCTTTACCTAAATGATACAATCCTTTGTCAGAAATTTGAATATACTCGCAACCTTTTTCTTTATATAGGTGTTTTATAGTATCATTTGGGCAATCAATATAAGTATCATTGAAATCTTTTGTATCCTGTTTAATTTGTTTCCATTCTTCATGTGTAATATCTTTTAACATAAAAGGTGGAATGTTGCCATTAAATAATACCGTTGAGGCTATTAAGTTTTCAAATATTTGTTTTGCATTTTCAGGTATTTTATTTCTTGGGCTGCCTATCCATTTTTTATTTATAACATCATAATGTAAAGAGCACTGCATCCAATCAGGTGTTTTTATTTTTTTAATTTCAATCGGTATGTCTTTGTCTTTAGTCATATTACATTCTATGTCATTTTTTGAACCACATCCGGCTAATTCCTTTTCCTCTTGTGTATTAAATTTTTTTCCATTTAATGTGCACATTTTTACAATATTGTAGACTTGTAATTCGTATTTTTTTCCATTTATAGAGCAACCTAACCCTTTCTTCAACATTCTTTTACATATTTGAATTAAGATTTTTATAAATCAATTTTAATTCAAATAATATTTATCTAATTGGATTCTGTTCCGTCGACGTTTGCATCTACTGCGTTTGCGTTTGTGCCTACTGCACCTACTGCGTTTGCGTTTGCACCTACTGCATCTACTGCGTTTGCGTTTGTCTTCTTCTTCTTCTTATTCTTCTTCTTAGCCGATGGCTTCACATTGTCCGCCGATGGCTTCATACTACGCTGTACCTCTTCTCCCTTACTAAACACTAAATTTTGCCGACCGGATTGATCGACGCCAGTGGAGTGTAGGCTATTTGTAGCCGCAACAGCTTTTTTCTGCTCCAACTTGGCTAACAAACGTTCCTTATTCTTAGCTGCTTTCAAATTTCGATCTAAATTCGCCTGCATTGCGTTCGTGTTCACTTTCCCGCCACCACCGCCACCCGGCATCATATGTCCCATACCCATCTTTGCCAACATACTCTGTAAATCTCCCATCCCCGGCATCGATTTCATTTTCTGCATAATATCACTCGCCTCCTGGAGTAATTCACTCTCCTTCATGTCTCCCGACTTTAATTTATTATCTAATTTATTGCCGACATTTTTGACCAAACTCATTAGCTTGGTAGGGTTTTGAAAGAGCTTCTTAAAGACATCATTCACTGAGCCAGCATTTTCCAAATCCATATTGAGATCTGCTGCGGTTTCCTCGGCAATTTCTCTCGCCAAATTTCCTAATTTGCCATTCATCATACCCGTCACATGCTCATGAATATCTTTGGGATCAGGTAAATCATTCAAATTAATATTGGGTTTTTGCTCAGCATCGCCTTCGGCGTCACCTTCCTCACCTTCGGCGTCAACTTCGCCACTTGCGGCAAAGACATTTTGCATCTGGCTAATAGTTTCCTCTAGCTTATTCTTAAATTCATTTTCATCGATCGCTTCAAATAACTTGGCAGTATCGCCGAAAGAGGAACCATCCGAAATAGTCGACACTAAGGTAAAGAGGAGAAGTTGCAAGTACTTCCAAATGGTTTCGCGCGACTTCTCACTCAAATCCTTATCTAACCATAAGAGAGAAAAGTCCATGCCTGGCAAAAATTCAATCTTAGTCTTAAATACTTCATTATTTTGGTAAAGAATATCGAAAAACCGTTCAGGATAGATTTTCTTGCAATGCGTATATACGTATAATAAGGCTTCATCTACATTGGCGTTTGCTTCGCTTACGCTTACATTTGCGTTTGCGTTTGCTTCGCTTACATTTGCTTCGCTTACGCTTATACTTACATCATTAATCAACGTTTGTAAATGCGGGTGTAATGAATCTTTTTGCTCTGGGAATGTTACTAGAATATCTCTCGTAAAATCAATGACAATTTTTTTAATATCAGTTAAGGCTTTTATTTCTTCGGGAGTTTTAGACATGTATATAATATAATATTTGTAAGTTTTTAAACCCAAACCGACATATAATATATTATATTTATTGTTCATATAAATCACTAAGTTTCAACATATTTTGCATATATTTAATAACTTTGGCTTGTTCTTCTAGATTCATATCGCGCACTGGTCCTCTCAAGCAATCTATCTTATCGAGCATAAAATTAGATGCTCCGCCAAAACTTTGCACATCATTATTATAGTCTTTATCGATGAAAAAATTAATATCACCTGCTAAAATTTCGTTTCGGTAGGAATCTACTACATGCTTCTTATAACCTTTGTAAATTAACTTGGGTGTAAGTAACATTATTTGACCCATGGTTAACTTTAATGTACTAATATCTTTATTATCAGGAAATACTGTTGCGATATCTTCGACGAACTCTTTAAATTGTTTATTAAAAACGGTTAATAATTGTGATTTATCCATATAATATAGTATTATATTGTATTGTATGTTTAAATGCTTTACAACAACCTTTTAAACAACCTTTTCAGAAAAGGTTGAACCAAAACGCACTTTTAGAAAAAGTGCTGCAAAATGCACTTTTAGAAAAAGTGCTGCAAAACGCACTTTTAGAAAAAGTGCTGCAAAAAACAACCCAACGACATAATAAAATTACAGTAATTTTACTATAATTTTAGTGTATTTTTATGAATGATCTTTTAGAAAAATAAAATATAATCCAAAAATACATAATATTATACCAAAAATATCATAAAATGTTATTGTTTCATGAAATGCAATAACACCTACAATGATTAAACTAACTA
>Ga0209296_1001546_pt1 | contig 17504 bp, 17 predicted proteins | sample S_130206_EF_Meta_FD_187319 | JGI IMG/M metagenome (GOLD analysis project Ga0209296, IMG submission 187319) | Freshwater microbial communities from Lake Simoncouche, Canada to study carbon cycling - S_130206_EF_MetaG (SPAdes) (version 2) | ecosystem: Environmental > Aquatic > Freshwater > Lake ...
CTGTCCGCCTGCCCGTCCGCCCGCCCTTATGAAAAAAATAGATATTCAAGGAAAACGCAACCAAGATAAAATGAAGCAGATGGACGACCCAGAAGCGGTCATCGAGAGAAAGACGACCAAAAACCGGATGATACTTCCAGACCAGTTTTATACATCGGACCAATCTCTCGGACTTATTTTATTAAAGGACTATGTGGCGAATAGTTCTCTCGGAGTAATGCCGAGCAATTTAATGATAGACCCCGACAACGCGCGGTTGTTATCTTATATCATCCGAGAGATTGATACGAAACGCAAGGCGTATATTTACCAAGATAAACATCATAAAATATATGACCCGAGGTTCTCGATCACCACCGACCGAATTGTCGAACTTCTGGTGGCTGCGGAACTTTTGTGTTTTTATTGTCGAGAGATTTGCCAAGTAAGCTACAAAGAGGCGATGTGTAGGCGACAATGGACGCTGGATCGAACGGATAATAACTACGGTCATAATGATGCGAATGTAGTTATTGCGTGTTTGGATTGTAATTTGAAGAGAGGAACGATGGATGCCGAGAGATTTCGGCAGGGGAAGCAATTTACTTTTCGGAAGGTAGAGTAATAGTAAAATTGAGAAATCCAAATGTATTTATTAGTATAATAAATGAGATTTAACATATATTTTTTTTATTAATGTGAAAAGTAAAGCCATCATAACAAATAATAGTAACATCGTATCTACCTTATTTGATGGTAAATATCTCGATAAAAATTTAGTGGTTATACTGGAAGAATCAATTGTATCGTTATCTGTAGTTCGGTTTAATAATATGTTCTCACATAACGTTATTATACATTTATCTTGAAAAACACACCATCCAAGTAAAGTTAACGATTGACTAAATATCAAAATGTGTAAATATAACGTGTTAGTTATAAATAACCATCCAATATTCATTACAATGGATAAGAATAAATGTATAACATAAATTACATAACCCAATATAGTTATTATTTTATCATTTATAGATATCATATTTCATACTATTATACAATATGAAAAAATTACGATACGACTATCTCATCACGCATACAACTTACTGTCCTCCACATTCCGAGTCACCTCCTTGATAAACTTATCGGCATCAAGCAGCTCGTTGATATTCTCCGCCCATGCTTTCCGATACCGAAACAGAAACCCGACCAACCCCGCCATCGTAATCGTCTTCTTGTTGATGTGCTCGTAAAACTTGTCAAACTCGCGGTCTATTTCCTCCGCGGTCATCTCCTCCTTCCGCATCATATCGCGGAACAGGTGCTTGACATCCACCTTCTTCGGGTAGTTCATATGAATAATCATATCTGTACGTCCCTGACGCAACAACGCGTGATCCAAACTCTCCGGATGATTCGTTGTAATAAATGAAATGAGGCCCTTGCGGAAAAAGACGCCGTCAAGAAGGTTGAGCAGGTTACTGAACGTGAAAGTACTCTTGTTTTCCTGTGTTCCGGTGCGTTTCTCGAATAGACAGTCAATGTCTTCGAAGAGGAGGACGGACTTGGGCGGGATATCGCGGAACGCTGATAGAGCCGTATTATTATCCGTGTCATGGTTAATCGAAAAAATACACAGGTTATACCCGATTTCCTTACACATCGCCTTGATAATACTGGTTTTACCACTGCCTGGAATACCCGTAAGGAGGTAATTCTTCTTATACGGAATCCCGAACTCGTCGTATTCCTTCTCCTTCTTCAGAAAGTCCATAATATCCGCGCGCATTTTCTGTTTCAACTTCTCGTCGAAATAAACGGTGTCTAGGGTGCGTGAGGGGATTTTGTTGTATCGCATCCATTCGCCATATTTTGTCATGACATATACGTGGAGTTTACTAACGTCTTGTTCGTTGTTTTCAAGGAAGTTGTCGCTTTCACGGTAAAAGTGGTGAAATATGACCGGCGAATCCGTGCGAATCTTCATACATTCGAACTTGACTGCTGAATCGGCTGTCCCTACGATTTTATCATCCTGACGGTAGGTGATTAAAAACACAGTGGATTTTTCGGGTTCGGTCTTCGTTGCGGGGACTATGTATGTATATTTATAGTTGCCATATCCGATTTGCGAATAACAAAAATCCTCCTTGTCGTATTTGTAGGGGCGGCGGCGCAACTTCAGTGGAATAGCCGCGTCGACCACGCCGCCACAGGCATCGCCACCGTCGGGGATATGAACCAAGTTATTAATCGTATGATACATATACAGTAACATTTGATTGATTATAGTACATGTGTCAGTGTAATATTCATAATGCCCCGCAGGCATTTTATTTAAATCCACGACGAGTTTACTGTTTTGGACGGTTTCATCGTCGCTGTCCGAATTTTCGGGAGTGGTAGCTGGACAAGTCCGAAGCATTGAATTCGCGTATTTATATTGTGCGACACAGTTATCGGGGGAAATAGAATCGGCGCGGTCGAGAGACATAATATGGAATGGAATAGAATGTAATGGAATGTAATGGAATGTAATGGAATGGAATGTAATGTAATGAAATCGATTGACTACTGATATACAACAATGAAATGCGTTTATATTACATATTCGAGAGATACTGCGCATTATACAAAACGGGTTTAAATACTAACCAAATATGTTTATTACACGAAAACGATGCTCGCCCTTGCGCAACCACCCAAAGACTCACCTCCAACTTTTATTGCGCAGCCATCTGTCGCGATGGCTCACGCCAACACTCTATATAATACCCAGAACGACCTCCTTCTTCATAAAGTCCTCCGATTCTATAATGAAAACAGCGGAGAGAATATGGAGAAGATGCTATCTGTTATCAACGGAACGACGAATATCTCCCTGCGTATTATGGACTGGTTTGTCACGAATTATTCCAAAAAACATTATACGGTGTATGAACTTGAAGACAGCGGCACGCCCGCAAAACGGTTCAAAGTGTATGTGGATTACAAGCTGAAACTCCGCGCTTATTCCAAGAAACGGTTCGACCCATTTTGTCGATGGGATCGAATCAATGTCCCTCATAAAAACGGCACTACGTATATTCAAACCACGCTCGGACAACTGAACTTCTTTAAATGGGCAATTGAAAATCAGGTGCTTCGTTATATCCACGAGAATTATTCGGTGATCGAGTCGGATATGAATATTCGTAACAACACGTCACGCAAAATGGCGAAATCGCATCAGACGTCGTCGGCTACCGTGGATGGATGCGAAATAAAGCTTACCAGCGTTTTGACATGTGACAACACGATGGCGGCATCGGCGGCATCGGCGGCATCGGCGGCATCGGCGGCATCGGATGATGCTGACATAAGCGCCACCGGTGGTAAAATCAAACACCGTAAGAAACGCGAGGAGTTGTCGTCATCTGCGACAAAAGGCATCAAGAAGGAATTCGTGGATATTGTTATTACGTTCGACTAATAAATCAGTCAATCATTCGTAAAATAGATAAAAACAAATAATATTGTAAGTATAACTATATTATTTACGCGCGCGCATACGTCGTCGTATTCATTCATTCATACATGGGCAACCAAGTTTCGCTTATTCCCAAAGTAAGCTATGAAGACCTACAAATGGTTGTCTATCGAAATTTGAATGTTCAACATTCCACACTGATAATAAACACACTTCCACCATCTCTCCAACACTGTCTTATTAAAACTACGGTGGATATACGTTTCGAAGAACGGGTGGTAAATTCGTTTATTAAGACGCGGCCAAATATCATGATTATTGTCTATGGAAAGAATTCAAATGACATCACGATATTACATAAATACGAACAACTAGTGAAACTCGGCTTTACGAATGTTCATATCTATACAGGAGGTATATTCGAATGGATGCTTCTTCATGAAATCTACGGAAAAGACCTTTTCAAAATAACCAAGTATGAAATCGATATTTTGCGGTATCGACCTAAGTCGGTGCTTCTGGCTGCGATGGCGGTGGGTGCTCCTACCGACGACTTTGGCGGGTATATCGAAGATGGTTCATCATCCGCAGGAACTCTCGGTGGCGGCGTCGGCGGCGGCGTCGGCAGAACCGATGAATATGAGGCCGAAAGAGATATTCGCATAAATATACCACAGGAAAATACGAATGAAAATGGCAATTTACTATCGACGGGGATTCGATGGTTATTCGGCGCATAATCTGCTGAAATAATATAAATACTTGCGTGTAAATAGTAACAGAACAGAACCGACCCGAATAATGAAAATCTTTGTCCTTCATTATTCAAAACTTACACAACGAAAACAATATATTTTAGAGCAGTTTGCGAGACACGGTATCACTGACTACGAATTCATCGAGAGATTCGATAAAGATACAATTACCGACGACGAATGCCCCGAGTTCAGTAAAAACTATGTCACCAATCGACGAACCGAATTATCAATTCATTTGAAACATCTCTACGTATATCGGCTAATGATGCTACACGATTACGAGGATGTATTAGTATTTGAAGATGACGTCATTCTCTCGGATGATTTTATGAAGAAACTCACAGCATACATGACACAATTGCCCGCGGATTATGACATGTTATTTATTGGCAATGGTTGTAATTTACATATTCCGAAATATATGCGTGTGCCGAATCAAAATGTATATGAAAAATGTCTTCATGAAACGGTCTGGGGTGGAAACGGAGCCACACGATGCGTAGATAGTTACGTCATTCATAAACGGTGTGCGAAGAAGATATGTGATTACGCATTAACTAAGAAAATCGACATACCAGCGGATTGGTGGTTAAATGAAGCTGCGAGAGACTTGGTGTTGAAGGTATATTGGGCAGAACCAACGATTGTATCACAAGGGTCGCAAAATGGCTTATTTAATCGGTCGATTTAGATAGATACAAACATTTTTGTATAATACGACAACCGCAATTTGTCATAATTGAATTCGTTCTTATCCATCTTTTCTTTGAATTGCGCGACCGTATCAACCAATAGACTCAACGAAATATTCGCCCATTTATCTACAATAAGTACGGGCAGACCATCGAATAACTCATTAAAAACGGATGAACGCACGATTGGAATACATCCACACAGTAATGCTTCCCATGTTCGATGACAATCCATGCCGTTACCGAATGGCGATAATACGAAGGCATATTCCGACATATTCCGCCATGTCTGGGTTCGCGGTATAAAACCCGTTTGCTGAGAGATTAAACCACGGGGTATTGTGCTTACGGCACTAATTCGGTCGTTGAACCTGTCAGGACATAAGATCACATTCGAATATATCCGGATCTTTCGTTGGTAAAATGGTTTCATTTCGGTGCGTATGTACTCTACGAGTATTCGTTCTTGTTTTACTGGGGTTGTCATACTGGCTTCGGTAGAAGATGATGAATGTGACACCCAATGATGTCTTGGGTTTGTACTAATCGTATGATAATCCAATCCAATCGGGATTTGTTTTAGTTTATTTTGGGCGGCTTGAATCGCCGTCTCGAGAGATTGTGGTGGCGCATCGTCGGATTTAAATACACTTGCGCCGGCATTCCATAGCTTTGTTATTTTCTCTTTCAAAAAACTGCGACAATCTTGAATATCCATATTCTGGCTGAAAAGTCCGCGCATATTTGGATTCAGCACAAACATGACAAACTGATTTGCCTTATTATGCGGAACTGCCTCCCGAAACATCGTAAGGTCGCCGTCCCCGCATACGACGACATATGGCACATGGATGTGTGGCGCATATTCCTGAATGAATGACTGAAACGCGTCACAGCAGACATAGATGCTCACCGGTGACGGTGGTGACGGTGGGGCTTCACAGGCGCGGGCGTAGTTCTTCTGCGACACAATAAAATCCGCGATATACTGTAGGTCTGACGGACAACTGGATTTTGGATTCATGGATCGAACCTGACACGATTTCAATAAACCGCGACTCGAGACGAATTGGCATGCGGTTTCATCATTACATGCTGACATTAGAATAAAAATGTAAAATATTATTGTTCAATACGTATTGAATAATAATAATAATAATAATGATGGTTTAATTCGTTTTCTCCGACGCTCCCCCTGCCGCCGCCGCTGCCAATAATCCGCGAATAAACTCGGTGATACGTTCCATCCGTGTTGAAATAATATTCGGCGATTCATTCATATCTTCATCTGCCGGTAGTTCCAATAACGGACAGGTATTTGCGCGTATCCATGTTTCATGATAGTCGTGACAACGTTGGATGTAATCAGATTGGATGGTTTCGCCCGCACGTCCGCGTTTTCCGATGCGACCTATACAAACACTGGGCGACGCATTAATATACACAATCCCCGCCAACGGAACATCGGTCAGGAATTCATCGAACCACATCGTGTAAATCTGGTACTCGTCATGTGAAATATCGCCGGCATCATACAACATCTTTGCGAAAACATTGCGGTCCGTTTCAACACTTCGTTCGGTGATAATAAGCTTGATTTTGGGGTTTTTAACCGCCTTTCGCAACAAAGACAGACGCGAAATATACGCCATCATCTGAAATTTGAACGCATTGGCGCGTATATCCTTGTATAAATTTGTCAGGATATTCACCCCATCCTTGTCGCATATCTGGTTCCATAACGCGACCGGTTCATCTACAAAACATACCTCGTCTTCAAATGATGTAATCGTAGAGAAAATAGACGCATCGCCCAAAGAAGCATCATTCATTCCATTTTTGAGATATTGCTCGTATTCATAACACGTCGTGGATTTTCCTGAACCGATATTTCCGTCAAAACTTACAATAACTGGTATATGGGCTGACGACATATTGTTGAAGATGGAATGATATAACGACCGGTTTGGATGGGGGATGATATACACTAGACTGTTATATTTAATTCAATTTACACACGCATAAACGTGTTATAATACTTTTATCGCTAAAATTGATTTAAACCGATTAGATAAATAGTAATGTATTGAAGTTATTCGTAACTATTTGATTTACACATGTCGTCGGGATCAGGCGCAGGCGCAGCAGCGACTCTTGTTCAAGTGAAACTTACCGGTGAAGAATGGAACGGTGTTGAAATTATGGAACCCGAAGATGAGATGCGCATCTTGAAACTCATTATCGACGGATTTCATGATGTCAATATTACGTTTAATATTCATCAGTCATTGATATCGCGTTTGAAAATAACATCGACACCAGAGATGGAGGATTATATCTTCGATGAATACTTCAAGAAACGCGTCGAACGCGTAGTAAGCATGGATGGAATGGGGGGAGGAAGCAGAAGCCGTCCGTTTGAAATCAGCGCAAAATCGAAGAAAGTTATGAAGAAGGTTGATTTGATGAGAATACAGAATATGAATACCACATTTGGTGGTTCGGGTGATACCTACGATCACCATATCATGAATACAATCGAGACTATGCTGGAAGTCAAAAACGGTAGCGGCGTCGGTGGCGTCGTCGGCGGCGTCGGCCCCAACGAATGGATGAAGTATTATTATACAGTGAAACTTATGCTTCAAAAATCAGTCATCGGAATCAATGCCCACATCATCGATTTTGCGAATTATATTATTGATGAATTTAAAGCCGATGTCAAAATCGCCGGTTTTATTCGCAATGCGTATCGGTTTATCGAACAGAATGACGCCGTCTTCAAATATGCGGACTTCCAATTATACGAGCATCAAAAGCAACTCTTCACCGTAGCAAAGAGGCCTGACGCGAAACTGATATTGTATATCGCGCCAACGGGTACGGGCAAGACGCTTTCGCCGCTGGGGTTGTCGGAGAAATACAAAATCATCTTTGTGTGTGCTGCGCGACACGTCGGGTTGGCGTTGGCGAAGGCCGCGATTTCCGTGAAAAAACGCATCGCATTCGCATTCGGATGTAGCAACATTGACGATATTCGTCTTCATTATTATGCGGCCAAGGAGGCAATTCGCGACAAACGCAGCGGACGCATTCGCAAAGTAGATAACAGCATTGGCGATAATGTCGAAATCATGATTTGCGATATTCGTTCTTACCTGCTTGCCATGCGGTATATGATGGCATTTCACCCCCTTGACAATTTATTGATGTATTGGGATGAGCCGACAATATCACTAGACTATCCCGACCACGAACTTCACCCGATTATCCATCGAAACTGGAGCGGCAATCTTATTCCGAATGTGGTCCTGTCATCCGCTACATTACCGCGCGAGGATGAAATCGTTGATGTGATTCAGGACTTCAAGGTAAAGTTCCAAGGAGCGGAAGTATATAGCGTTGTTAGCCACGATTTCAAGAAGTCGATCCCGATTGTCAATCAAGACGGATTTATCGAACTTCCGCATTACATGTTCGGCTCTGATTATAACTCAGTGCTGGAATGCGTCGAGCATTGTAAAATGTACAAGACGTTGATGCGGTATTTCGACCTTCGAGAGATTTTGCGGTTTATTGGACTGGTTACAAAACCTATTCAACACAACGACAGCGACAGCGAGGACGGCGAGGACGACGAGGACGGCGGCAATGACCGCGCCGAGAAGAAGAAAAAGGACGACGACGACCCAGACACCGACGATAATCGCGGTCTCGCCATAACATCACAACGCTATCTCCCTGAAAACATGTTCGCTGATGTTGCCGATATAACCATGACAAGCATCAAGGAATATTACCTCCTTCTTCTTGAAAATATTCGACCCAAATACTGGCCACTTATCTACGAAACGCTCACAGATGTTCGCAAACCCAAATTCGCGTCAGTCGTCAATTTATCCACAAGTGATGCGCATACACTTACGGACGGACCCACCATCTATTTAACCGAGCATGTTGATAAAGTCGCAGCATTCATGCTTCAGATCGCAAAAATACCGACAATTGTCATGGATGATATTATGGCCACCATTGATTTCAATACACGTGTATTGGAAGAGATCCAGAAAACCGAGAAATTGATTAAAGACTTGGAAGGCGAAAGCGCCGCAGGCGGTGCGGGAGGCGGCGGCGGTGGTGGCGCCGATGATGAAAAGAAAACGCGTAAATTCACATCAGATACGCGCGTCAATCCCGAAACACAGCGCCTTCATATCAAGGTCGAAGACCTGAAGAAGTCAGTGAAATATACGGCACTTCACGAGCTGTTCGTCCCCAACCGTTTAGAGCACTTAAAGCGATGGACAACTCGAACCGCGATTTCCAACGAATTCACATCCTTCGTGGAAGATGACGTAGTCGCACAGATTATGCTGTTAAATGTTGCGTCACACTGGAAACTCTTACTCCTCATGGGCATCGGCGCGATTACCAACGCCACCGACCAGAAATACACGGATATTATGAAGACACTCGCGAAACACCAGAAGCTGTATTTGATTATTACAGCGTCTGACTACATTTATGGCACGAATTATCAGTTCTGTCATGGGTATATTGGGAAAGACTTGGAAGGGATGTCGCAAGAAAAGGCGATTCAGTCGATGGGGCGTATCGGACGTGGTGCTATCCAGCAGGATTATACGATTCGGGTGCGTCACGACACGATTCTGCGCCATATCTTCACGGCGTTACGGAGCGCGGATAAACCGGAAGTCTGCGCGATGAACCGGTTGTTTGTCACGGATGCGTGAAATATCGTATATGTTACATTATTATCGTTATTATTTACCACGATAATATATATATATATTGTATGAACCGAAGAGGCTTTTTAAACGATGTTGTTAATCCGGGTCAGCAAGAAAGATCTAGACCATTTCCATCGGTAGGAACATTTGAAGATAAAAATTGTGTTTCGATCGACAATTTTAATTTGTATGTAAAAAAAATCTCGGATTATAATCAGTTTAATGAACTCTATGATTCCACGTTAGAATCAGCTATTACAAAAATCAGAGATGATATGACACGTAATGCTCGTTCAAATCAATATACAGAAGATGAAATAAAAATAATTAATGGAATAAAAGGCATTATTCTCTCAGAACCGCAAATTGATGAAGATGGAAATAGATATCCAGACGGAAGAACTAAAACGATATGTCCGAATCTTAAACGAATTATTGAAGGCGGTAAAAATCGACGACGCACAACGAAACGCAAAAGAAGAACATATTCGCGTAAATCTAAAAAAACAACTAGAGCACGTTATCACAAACGTAATTAGTAATAATATCACCTAACTGAACATCTCTTCAATCAATTTCTCCAACGTATCATACTCAAACGTCCAACCCAACCGTTCTCTGGCTTTCGATGAATCACCTAACAAAAAATCGACTTCACATGGACGGAAATATTTAGGATTTATTTTTATTCGCGTAGTCCCATCCACCGCGTCATTCCCTACCTCACTCAGACCATCGCCGCTCCATACGATTTTTATACCCTTGAACGCAAACGCCTTCTCAATAAACGAACGAATCGTATGCGTTTTCCCCGACGCTAGCACATAATCGTCTGGGCGGTCCTCTTGTAACATCAACCACATTCCGGCTACATAATCTTTGGCATGACCCCAATCTCGCTGACTATCGATATTCCCCAACTCGATACACGTCTGTTTTCCATCTAATATATTCTTGATCCCATTTACGATTTTCATCGTTACGAAATTCTCGACCCGACGTTTGCTTTCATGGTTGAATAAAATACCATTCACCGCGTATAATCCGTAAGCTTCGCGATACACCTTGGTAATAAAATGACCATATACCTTTGCGACTGCGTAAGGCGAGACCGGATTGAATGGCGTATTTTCATTTTGCGGGGTTTCTTTCACCGCTCCGAACATCTCGCTCGTCCCCGCTTGATAAAAACGTATCTTCTTTTGTACTGATTCTGGCTGGCTTCTTATAATTTCCAATAAACGTAATACGCCAATCGCATCAACATCTGCGGTGTATTCAGGTATTTCAAATGAGATCGCCACATGGGATTGCGCGGCCAAATTATATATCTCGAACAATTCAAAATCGGGGTGGGTTTGGAGGATGGAGTGAATATAATTTGATAATCCAGCTGTATCTGTCATATCACCATACCGTAATTCAAGTTTATCACGAATGTGCTCAATTCTTGTATGCGAAAATAAGAGCGACGTTCTACGGACAATACTGAATACCTTATACCCCTTACTCAATAATAGCTCCGCCAAATAGGACCCGTCCTGTCCTGTGATTCCTGTAATAAATGCGAGCTTCATATAATAAATATATTTTCACCGTGTATGTATTTATTATGTTTTTATACATTATAACTCGATTCCATTCCATTCCATGTCGTCTTCACTGAGCGCCTCTCGCCCCCCTCGTCGCACCGCCCTCCTTGTCGGCATCAACTACAATAACAATGCGAGTGCTACATTAAACGGATGTTATAACGACGTTGTCAATGTCAGCCAATATCTGCGTTTGAATTTAGGGTATGCCACCGATGCGATTACTCTTCTTACTGACGGTAATCGCAGTACCATCACTGCGGGCGCCGCCACTGCGTCGGCACTCCCCCCCACCCGCCAAAATATCCTCGCGGGAATGGCCGTCCTTGTTGCGGGTATGGTCGCCGGCGATGAAGCCGTATTCCACTTCTCCGGCCACGGAACCTTGGTGCGCGATACCAACGGCGATGAAGTCACTGGACTCGACTCATGTCTTTGTCCTCTAGATTACAACGCACCCGCATCGGCTGGCGGCGGCATCATTACCGACGACGAACTCCGCGCACTCCTCGTGAACAAGGTCCCCCGCGGCGCGCGCCTCTACGTCATTCTGGACTGCTGTCATAACGGCACTGGATGCGATGTCCGGTATAAATACGAAGATTACAGTATTCGTATTTTCCCCACTTCGGGCACCCCCTTTTGGCGCACCCAACAGAAGGCATTCGCCAACGGGAAATACACAGAGACCGCGGGTGAAGTGTTTATGATTAGCGGCAGCCGCGACGAACAAACATCCGCCGACGCATATATCAACAACTCGTTTTCAGGTGCGCTCACCTACGCGGTATTCGCCATTCTTCGCTCCAATCAGGCCACCATCCGCACGTATTCGTGGAGCTCACTCCTCCGCGACCTCCGCCATTTTATGAGCGCGAACAAATACTCACAGATTCCGCAGATAATGACCGGACAATTAATTTCTCCGGCGCGGGCGGTTTTCGCGGTGGTGGCGGCGGCGAGCGGGGCTCGTAGTGCGTTGTCAGTATTAGAACTGACTACCGGCTCTGTCGGCGTGGGCGGGACGGGCGCTAGGAGTATCTCCGCATCGGACGCGGCATCGACCTTATTTTTGTTTTCCGTAAAACCGAAATCCGGTTCAAATAAATCCCGTCAAGGAATTCAATTTTTAGTATAGAGATAATTTTTCAGATTATATGTCACCGTAGTAGCTCCGAAAAATATGAGTAATATTGAAAAAATGTTCATAGGCTCATATGAATATCCAAAATATATCATTAGAGGACCTATAACTACAATATCTAATATACGAATATTCTGTGATTTTACTCCATAGGTCGAAATATAACCAAGGATTAGACCGATAATTATAACAGTGATTTGTGTTATATTCATAGTATATACAATGTTGGGATTTTATTCTAATGATTTTGTAAAAAATTGAAATGTTTTTTTACAATATTCTTACATACAGTGATTCAGACAACGACCGAACGACCGAACGAACGAAAAATGGCAGTGAACCCAAATTTGGCTGCGCTTATGCGCGTGATTGAAGACAACCAAGACAAGATGCCCGAAGGTGAGTATTTGGAGGCAATGAATGCGTTGGGCGCGCTCCATCGTCAAATACCGGCGCCAGCGCCACCCCCTCTTGCTGCGGCGGCGCTCCCCCCCGCTGGCCCTCCCCCCTCCTACAACGCATCCGTCCCGCTGTTTCAACAAAGGCAATTCCCTTATGGAGGGGACCATGTGGTGGAACACGCCGCGTGGTTCCGTGTGAGCAGTGAACACCCTGAACACTTCGGCATCTCGGTTGAGGCTTGGATGGAGTTTTCTCAAGAACAACGCAACAGAGCTCTTCGCGAAGCAACCGAAATGGTTGTGAACAATCTGGAACGTCGTTCCCAAAATTCAGAACCCGAAGAATGCCCATTCATCGCAAGACACGCAGTGGGACCGTGGCAGATGGCCGGAGTATGGGAATGCGCTTGCGGATACAAGGGCTATTGCCGTCACTGGCAAAAACACGAACAAGGCGAACGACACCAAGATTGGGCCAAGCATCGCACTGTGAGCCGAAGAAAGATTGAAATGATGAAAAAAGCGATACGGCGCGACGAAAGAGGAGACATGTGGCGTTTCAAGCCGCGATCCCAGACAGAATTCGGCGGAATCAGGTTCTTCGTTACACGTCAAGAACGAAATGAATGGACGCACCCAGAGTTGTATGCTCCAATTCATCGGAGCCCGATACCCACAGCTGACGGCATTGGAAGATGGTTCGTTCATCACAGAGATCTTTTGGCGAGGGTGTATGCTGACTAGAGTAAGTATGTGTGGCGGTGTGGCGGTGTGTGGCGGTGGTGTTGTGTGTTCTAACACTTTTTTATTATATTGTAAAAAAATGAAATGCCTTTCTTTCAATACTTGACAGAAGAGTTTCAACGAGATCCAGCAAAAAACAACAACACGTGGTTCGTTCATCCCAGAAATGTTCGCGCATGGGAGTATTTTGAATAAGGCGGGACCGAACCGCAGTGTGGGATTATCTTCTAACACTTTTTATTTGGTATATATAATATGAATTGGTTTGATTCAAAGGACTTGGCAGCGACGGGGTCGGTCACGGTCGCGGTTGATGACCTATATGGCTATGTTCTGCCTCACGCAGGGACTAAATATACTGGCGACATTATTCAACATACGTTTCAATTCCGTCCCAAAAATGTAGATGAAATCAAACGCGTATATATTTATTATTATCCCGCAAATGAAAAACCGGATATTGTCATTTCACGGGATGATACAGACACCACCGACGCGAACATTATACGAATGTCCCTCCATTCTACATCAAACTGTCATCACGAGCTATATGTTCCATTCAGAATAATACTTCATTATTTACGACAGTGGAATGTCAATACGGCTGGTATTATATTTATACCTGTGAACATTCGTAATGAATTTATAAGGCGAAGTGGCGGAGGTGATACACGAACAATAAAACCGCGGCGACAGCAGTCACGGAAGAACCGTATCAACAATAGCGGGAACTTTTATATTATATCCGCGGATTTCTCTCATCACAAGCCATTTCAATACGCAATCTCAAATGAAAACAAGGCGGCACACGCAATCATTACAAACTCGTTGAACTCGCGCAATGGCAGTAACGCATATATAAACGAAATTGACGACGTTCGAACATTCCGTTCATTTATAAAGAAACATCCAAATCTCTCGTTTCAATGGATTGGAAGAACGCGAAGTCCAAGCGAATCTGCGGTAGGCTATCTTTCATTTTTGATACGCCCAGTGTTTCAGCCGACGAAAAGCAATTTACCGATTGACGGAATATTCGTCACGTGTTATGATTCCCAGATGAATGCGAGAGAATGTTTAGGAGAATGGTTCTCAATGGCCAACGGCAGCGGCGGTGGCGTATCGTGGAGTCAGGATTTCGAAGACGAATTCATACGTAAGGTAAAACGCAAGGCTGAAACCGAAAGCCGTCTTACCGGTGGTCAAGGCATTAAACTACCAGTCACACGGTGTGTAGTGACATATTTATTCAAAGACCGCGATAGAGGCCGCCGTGAATCAGCTGTGGTTATTCGTGGGTGGCACAGCATTCAAACAAGTGCGATTTATTTACCAGATGTATTACTTGAGCACGCAAAAGAAGATGGGTCGTGGATATCGCCGAGAGATACAGAGTGGAACATTTCAAGTAACCGGTTTGAACTTAAAGAAACATTAGACAAGCTGGATCAGAAGGCCGGTGGCGCACTACTACCGCGCGACGTGAATAACGCGATTACGTTATATACAACAAGGACGCGTGTAAAAAAATAGTAATATTCCATCCATTCCATTCCATTTATTTCGTTTGATGCTCCAAATACTGCTTGACGATATCTGACATTACCTGCTTACACTGGCGTTTAAATGCGGTCTGAAACCATTCCGGCGTGCGCTCCTTTGCTTCGGTAAGTACCGCCGCTGCGGCCGTCGTCGTCGTCGTGTCGTCCGTGGTCGTTTCCTCTGCGTCTTCCGTCATCGTTGTCGTAAGCTCCGCCGCGGCAGTCGCCTCCTCATACGACGGTGGCGGCGAATTCACGATGAAGAATTTGTCGCAACTTCTTTGGGGCGTTTCATCCCACATCACTGTCCGCATCCACTCGTAATGTTTTTGAACACGGTCTTCGTATTCGGTTCTGGGAGTAACATCAAACCAGTCATCTTTGTTCCGCACCATCATTACAATTCGGAAATCGTTGGTGTAATGTTTGTGGTCGCCGGTCATTTCAATCCAAATTCGGGAGGGTTTCACGCATTTCTCTTCGTATTCTTCGTGCCTCTTCTGAAGCGCGGGTGGAATCGGTTTCTGCCATAATGATTCGCGGTCTTTGTCAATCATCCCCAAGTAAAACCACTCCATGTCCAAGGGGTTTCGGTAGGCCGAGATTTGACACGGGTTTGTTTTCAGCCAGAATTCGCTTTGGCAGTACTTCGGCGTGTGTCCAATTTCACCGCAGCGGGCGCATTGTTGCTGGAGAAGGGCTGGGCACGTGATTTTCGCGCCAAACTCGGGGCCGCTTTTCGTGTAATGCGTCTTACAGACTGCGAGTGGGAATCCGCGTTGCCAGCAAAACTTACAGAATGGGCGGCGCATTTTCGTGGATTTTGTCTGTGTTTTGCGCGACTGAGGGTCGCCTTTTTCTTTGTCGGCGGCGCGTTTTGCTTCTGTTTCATCGTCCCAGATATTTCTGTATCGTAACGGGGAAACCATATCATCCTCAACAAGTTTCCTTTTTTTCAATTCGGGGTCGAATACCAAACTGTATGGTGGAAGTTGCGCCATATCCAAACGGCGGTATTTGGGCTCGGGGAGTGTCGTCAGTGTTGTCATTGTTGTCGTCTACCTTGTCGCTGTGAATCCTTGCTATCCAAAAAAAACATTTCAATTTTTTGACAAACCTAGTGGTAGGATATTTGTACTTACCATCCAAACACCGAATCGTCGTATCTGTAATCACCGTGTTCATCCTTGGCGTGAATTGATCTCGCGGGTTGGCCATTTTGCCATAATCCTTCAAACACTATTATTTCACTCCCGTCGCCTGATTTTTGAACATGAACACCGTAGCCGTCAAGCTTGTCGTTTTTCCAACTTCCCACGTATTCAAACCATTTCGCAAATCTAGCGTTTTCGGCTGCTTCGTCGCTGGTGTAACTTTTTTGTGAGGTACCATAAATGAATGCCGGCGTGCGAAGTGTTCCTGCTCCGTGGCGTTGATAACGGCCGCTGGTTTCGTCTTCTTCTGAGGTAATTTGGCGCATATGCCCCATATAAACAGTACCATCAGGGTAGCTGTAAATTTGTTCTTGCGTCGTCTCCTTTTCTTTCTCGGCCGCCTCTTCTTCTTTTTTCGTGTCTTTATGTTCCGAAATCCACGTTTCAACTTCTTCTGGTGTGGTGGGATAACGTGGATCCGACGACACTGACGCAGCCGTTCCATGTCCGTCGTCGCGTGCGAGGTGTTGTTTCATTGTTGTCAATTCTGCGCGATATGTCGGGTCATTTTGAACCTTTTCACGATCCGCGAAAAACTGAAGTAGCCATTCGTCGGTTATTTCTTGGTGGGTGTTGTTGTTGGTCTTCGTTAATGATGATGATGATGCCATTCTTTCGGGGTGATTGCTATAAACTACTGAATATGTAAAAATCATTTCAATTTTTCCGAATGGAAAAAAAGTGTTAGAAACACACAAACACATTATTTATTACTTACCTTCCTATCAGGAAAGACCACATCACGCGCGCGGGGCTTCAGTTCTCGTCGTCGGAACAGGCCCAAGGAAGCCTGCTTTGGTTGTCGGACACGGCGATCAGTTTGTCCTCCTTCTCGGTAGTGAGGCCGTTGAAGAAGTCCGTCGCCATTTGTTGAGGATTGAAGTGTGTGAAGTTGAACGGTTGCTCGTTGTCTTCATCGCCCCAGTTGGCTTTGGTTTGAAGATTGACCTTGCGAACATCGATTGCTGCTGCTGGCTCGACGACGACGGTAGCTGCCGACAACGCGGGAGCTTCAAGATTCAGGCGAACACGGGGGGCGTGAGGATGAGCGTATGGTGCGCGGCGTGTCACCGCGGCGGAGGCGGAGGCGGAGACAGCGGGTTTCAGTGCGGCTTGGAGCCATGGCTTGGATTGACGGTCTTGTTGGCGGTGGTAGGAGTCGTCGCGGTTGCGGATGTCGCGTTCATGACGCTCGGTGTCTTCACGAAGAACATTGAACGAA
>Ga0209296_1001547_pt1 | contig 17504 bp, 14 predicted proteins | sample S_130206_EF_Meta_FD_187319 | JGI IMG/M metagenome (GOLD analysis project Ga0209296, IMG submission 187319) | Freshwater microbial communities from Lake Simoncouche, Canada to study carbon cycling - S_130206_EF_MetaG (SPAdes) (version 2) | ecosystem: Environmental > Aquatic > Freshwater > Lake ...
CATTGAGGCCAATTTCGTCGACTACGACGACGAGCATCCCAATCGATAGTCTGGTTGATAATAATATCGACACGATATTCGTGAAAATAACGGATTTGTATTCACAGGAGGATTATACGATTATTTACCACACCCTTATTAAAATCCAAGCCGATCCGCAGTATTATATGAACTACATTGAGGGGCTGAATAAAATCCTAGAACCGGTGAATATTCGCATCAAAAAATGGATTGATGACAATATTGTGTTTTAGAAATGACAAATCAAATGATTATTATTATTATTATCTTTTACGACTACGATATGATGTGCGTTTGTGTTTGTTACGACTATAATAATATCGTCGTATTTTATATTTCTTTTGTGTATGCCGACGTTTTTTTCCTCCATGCCCAAACGGCACAAGTGAAGCAGCAGCCGAAACTGTATCTGTACGTTCAACCGAATCAGCCGCGTATCCAAAAGCACTACCTTTGGTTCGCGTAACTAATTGACATGGAATTAACATAGGTTCTAAAAAAGCAGATATTGTATCTAATACATTATTTAATTCAGCAATATATGAGGGTTGTTTTGTTGTAAGTTCGGTTAAAAATAATTTATAATCTAACTTAAAATCCATTAAGAATTTATCTAGATTTTCAAATGCGGCTTCATTATGAAAAACGCGGCTCATAATGTCTGAACACTGAAACCCTTCTGTCCCATATTTGCATTTTTTTGTCATACTGTCAATAAACGCAATAAATATAAGTGATTCATATATATATTTGCGTTTTTCTACTTTATCCAATTTTGAAAATTTGAATTTATCTTTTGGGAATTGTAATAATAATTTTTTATAATATTTTTCAAATACTTCTAGTAAAGATGATTTTTCTTCAATATTATCGATATTGAAAAAATGTTCAAGTTCATCATCATAATCCTGACCCTCCCATAAGTTACTACAATATTCCTCTAATTCATATTTAGAACGTGAATCATCAAAACGATATATTCGTCCATAATCAACTGCTTTAGAATTAGTACCATCTGTCATTCCATTCCCAGAATGAAGATCGTATGAGGCAGAAACGGTTTTTAATAGTAACATTAATATAACAGCCGCCATTTTGTATGAAATACTACGTTGTATATCTGGATTGGGATTATTTCTAAAAAAATTAGATAATGTATCGAATCCTTCCAGAAAATCCATAAATGCGATATGAATATTGTAACGGTTTGTTGTAGCACTATTTATAATCCAGTCAATAACTCTTTGGGTTTTATCATCAAATCTTTCGGGTGATTTCGTTTTAATCGCAGTTACATATATACTAAAGTCGTGTGGTGTAAGAACACATGCGGCAATTCCATCTGGCATAATATCGCTTGCGTTTTCTCCACATAATAATTGTTTGTGTATTCGCATTTGTTCTTCTAGCTCTTTATTTGCCTCCTTTACAGTAGTTACTACTTTTCTTATCTTTCTAGTGCTGGTTTCATCCCATTCTACACGAGTAACTGTACTATTACTCGGTGTTGTAACAAGTGATATTTTAATACAAACGTGCGCGTGTTCTTTACCTACATCTACGAAACGTGGTCTATCAGCTCTAGTTTCGGGGGTAAGTAATGAGCCATCTTGATGATATATCTGACTTCGTATTTTAATATTACCGTCAGGAATTAAGCTACATTTTAGTATCATCGAACATAGAGAACCAGATGATACAACTTTCAATGATTTCGAATTTCGTAGAATTAACCGTGAAATATCTCTATCGTTGTCTGTTGAAACCCAAGTTTGATCATTTTGTGAGAAAACTGTTAATGTGCTAGTTTTTGTTCCACCATTTTGACGATTACGCATACCATTTTTTATTTTTGGCATTATCTTTTATGTATATATAATGATTTGATAATTTATTTACACATTATTGTAAAGTTCATTACAACATTTTACCATAATCACTCCATCTCCAACTTCACCCAACACTGTTTATATGTCGCGTTAGTTAGTTCGCCTTTTATTCTTCGAGAGAATTCTGGAAATGATATCTTGATTTTCGTGTCCTCTCCGGTTTTGACGAATTGATTGAGCTCTTTGTATAACTCGCGAATTGCTGGATAAGAAATATTCATCTGTAACTCGGTAAGTTTATTGATGATGGGTCTTACCTGTTCGCGGCGTTCTTCAATAGTGCGTTCTGTCGCCTGCGGGGTTGTTGTCTCACCCGCACACCCCCCTTGCGCCGCCGCCGCCGCCGACACCGATTGTTTCTTCTTTAAGTTTCGTTTCCAGTGTTTGCCTTTACCATAACGTGTATTATCGGCAGGAGTATCGGACGCGGTGTTTATCTCTGTTCCCGTATCGGAAGTATCGGGCTTTGTGGCAGGATCACTAGCATCGATATGAATATCGACTAGATCTTCCGGTATCAATATCGATTCTTGTCGTAATTTATCTTCAAATGATCTGGGTTCATGAAGGGGCGGTGATGGTGTAAGCATCGGTAGCAATAACGGTGATGAACTTGCGTCTTTAATATCAGCGCCGATACCATCTAGATGTGCGGATGTAGCACTTACATCCATTGAAATCGTAGTTCCCATTTATTACAATATGATACAATAAACTGGATTTTTTATACCCATTTTATTGTATTACACAGACGCCTAAAATACCACGTCAAACTCATCATTATACATTTTATCGCTCTTCTTGATTCCGATGATATCACGAAAGGTCTTGCTCCGCATAAGCGGTACATTCGTGCGTATCTTCAGGTTCAGGTGCGGATTCGTGAGAACTTGGACAAGGATTTCGCGGAAATTCGCATATTGCCGGTTTTGAATAGCGTAGTAGGTATAAAAATTCATAAACGAGCTCTCGCGTACATGTTCATCTCTCGTGATATCGCTCACGTCGTCATATACATGCCGATGATACTTATTCAACGCGTCTTCACATACCGCAATCCCAGTAACATCCGCCAGATTTTCCGAGAGCGAGAGATTTCCATCAATGACAAATCCATCCTTCCGAGAGATTTCTTCATATTGACGACGTATTGCCGCAATCTTGCGTTCATATGTCGCGGTGTCGTCCTTGCTCCACCAGTTTTTAATCACGCCTTTATGATTATAAATCCGTGAATTTACATGGAGTGCGTGAGAGATTTCATGACCAAAGGTAAACCCGACCGACGCAAGGTCGTATTCATAACCGCGCCCAAACTGAACATTCATACTATGCATGTATGCTGTCGGAATATAAATACTGTTAGAATTGGGTGTATAATACGCATTTACGACGAAGGATTGATACCCCACGAGTTTCATCGTCCCCCAGTTCATAATATCGATGTCCTCCGCTGATAATCTCTCGTTGCCGGTCGCACTGGACGAGGACGACGACGACGAATGATGCTTCGCGATATACTCCGTTCTTTGGATACTACGTTTCAATAAATTGCCCCACGCATCTTTCGGGTCGTAGTCGAGGTTTGTAGGGTCGGGTGCCGAGAGATTGGCCTCACCAATACGGAGTTTTAACGTGTTGAGTTTCTTAAGCGCACCCTTCTTCGTATATGCCGACATCCATGTATTCCTTTCGATACGGTCTTTGTAACAATCGAGCATCGTGTTGCCAATCTCTCGAACCTTTGTAATCATTTCTTCGTTTTTGTGTGTTTTTGTGAATTCCTGTGTCATCGTCTTCGGGAACGCATACGCCAGTCCAAGAATCGGAAAATATTCTCTCGGAAAGTGCGTATCCTTGCCGCGAATAAGCGTGTCATTGAAATCGAGGTAAATCTCTCGCCACTTGTCATGAAAGCATATGAGTTGTCGCAAATAAATGAAATACCAGTAACTCTTCCACCTGTCCGACGCCCATTCCTTTTTAAGTAGCGTCATCACTGTATTGAGATACCCGACTTGGTTGGTGATGAAATAGGGCGGCGCGCCGTCGCCGTATCCAATCCATTTGGAAATCTCTCGCCAATCCAAACCAGTAAGACACATCGCATCTTGGGTGAGGATGCGTGTTGCGCCGCGAATATTATTTTTATAATGTGGCATTTTCATGCGCTGTTCTGTAGATGCGTCGAGTTCCGCATCGGCGGCGGTGCCTGTATCACAATGACAATCACAATTCCGATGTTTCATCTTTTTTATAGGAACGCCTGAGAGATGCGGCGGCTTGTCTCGTTTATTCGCCGACTGGTATATATCCGCATAACTGTCATCAAACCGCGGGTCAATGACATTCATACATGAAAGTAACGCGCATTCGATATCATATACATCTTGAACTTTGATATTATGTGTGGTTTCGTAATCTCGGCCAAGGCATTTCGTGAATACATCCCCGACAAAACGCAGAAATGCGTTCGTGATACGTTTCTTGTATTTCATGTATTCGATGGTTTTCGTCTCGGGGCCGCCGCCATCGCCGCTGTCCTCGCCCTCACCCTTGCCCTTGCCGCCGCCGCCGCCGATTTGCTCTTCCTCGCGAATAACAGTAGTATCGCTTGTATTCAATCGCACACTTCGCATTTGTTTTTCAATAATCGAATCGTTCAAATAAAACCGATAGTCATACAGCGACAATGACGGCGATCCCACCCGCGCGGATAATTTACCTGAAGTGTATTCATCGGGATATACACTCCATACAACCGGCAGCGCCCATTTTATCATTTCATTTTGATTCATTACACCAAGAAACTTATAGAGGTTGTTTTCTCTCGAGAGTTCATTATACAACTTACAAAATTCGGAGATGTGCCCAAGGATCGGCTCGGGGTGTAGATCGCGAAAAGATGCCGCGATATTTTTCATTTGTTGAGAAATTGGATGCTTGCGATTGTCTCGCGTGTATTCACGTACCATCGTAAGCACATTTCGGTACATTTCATCCTGTATTAATTTAAAATTGTCTAAAGGGCGTATATACTTCAATTCTCTCGGAAGGGTCTTCGGCACTTCGTTCATCCATTTCTGATTCGCCCATAAATAAAAGTTATTTGCTCGGAGTGTGTCGTGGTCTTTTGTATTTCGGCGGGTATGTTTATCACGAGGGGGATGTCGGCGTATTCTAGAACGACGGGTTTTTGTATGTTTTCCCGCCATTTGCTTATATATACGCGAGAATAAACTTCCGCGGTCCGTCGATTCATCACGACTTGACGTTAGCACTTCAGATGAGGCCGCTTCACCGCCCGATTGTATAGGTTACAATCCGGTTTGAATATCTTGCTCTTGATGAAGTAAGGCGCGCCCATCGAATCTCCATGGTATTGACCGGCATTCCCCGCGGCAACACCATACGCCGACTTGAATGAAGCACCGTTCTTTGTAATTGTATCGAGCTTCAATCTCTCGAGACGCGTCCCAGCAGAGACAGCGCCTTGAACACCGTATTTCGCATTACTCGGTTTATGGATGACGGTTGTGCGACATTTGGCGCGGTCGGCTGCGTCTGGATAGATTCTCTCGGCATTGCCACAGTTTGTTGAATAATATACCTGCGAGCCAGTCTTGGAGTCGCTGGGATTGGCGGGCGTTCCATCGGGAAGGACGTACTGGTTGGCGGTACCCGACATCTTCGAAAAGGTCTGCTGCTGCTGATACGTGCGGCATCTCGCCTGAAGATAGGACGCAGTATTGGTATGATACGCCCGACTCACATTTGTATTTCCGCTGCGGATGATACGTTTTTTCGGATTGAACGAGAGATTCTTCGTTTCGTAAATACCGGTGTTGATTTGATATGACCCCGGCTGTCCCGGAACGCCCACCTGTTTATAACCCGGATTCTGTATAATTTGATCGGGCATACATTCGCGGATAAAGGGGCGGTGGATATCTTCCGTGAGATAGTTTTGCTTTGACGCCACACGAGTGTCACAGCCGCACGCCGTCCCTCTAAAAACGATACCGCCGGGACGGTCGATGAACCCGATAGTGGGACGAGATTTGTTCGTGGAAGACGGCATCAAGCTTTTACGCCAGTGCTTAATTGGTCTCGGCTTGAAACTGGAACGTTTGATGACGTTCTTGGTTTGGGGGAATTCACAACATTTGGTGTCGCGGCCGAAATCATTCGACGGATTTCCTGCTGTGGATGGGCCGTTCTCGGCTGGACGGGTGAAACCGGGAAACACACTTCGCGTCGTCGATTGTTTGGTAGAACGAATCGCGACCCTCATCGTTCTAAAATTAAGAGGCCATGAAACAAAATTCTTGCTCATTTTATGTATTCGTATATATCAGGTAGATAGTTTAATTTAGATAATATAATGTTGGAATATATTCAGTTTTATACGAAAAATCTCTCGAACTTCGCGATATTACTTCTGATTGGCGTAAGCATCGCTATATTAGACATTACTTTACGTAATGTAATACGTGGTGTATATCTAAATGTTAGAGAGAATATGAAAATTCGGCATGGCGGAGGGGGGCGCGAAGGTATGGAAAATACGAAGGACGCGAAGGACGCGAAAGGCGCGAAGGACGCGAAGGACGCGACCGGTAGTAAAGAAGAAGACGACGAAAGTTGCCCTAAGGATTGTACGGCAGTTGAAGCATTACGAACAAAGCTAAAAGGGTTGATTGAAAACGCAGCTAAACTTCAAAAGGATATTCAAGAAAATAATGAAACTATTAAAAAGCAACACAAGACCATTGAAAACATGCAGAAAAGTATCCAGAAATTGATTGAAAAATCAAAGTAGCGTCGGAGCGTCGGAGCGTCGGAGCGTCGGAGCGTCAGATCGACGGAATAAAATAATAATGAAATGTAAAGGATACAGCGCTCCGTATGATACATCATAACGCATTTGAACATATGGATATCGATAACGAAATCGATTTATTTAGGTCAAACGTTTCGCAATTTGTTAATGATACGACCACCCACCCTATTGTGAAATATAAGGCATTTATCTTCGCATTCTTGCTTATTGTTGTGGGGTTGTTGATATTATTATTGTTTAATCACGAGAAGATACTCGGCCATGAATTCTGGCGACATTTATTTGTTCCTGTATCCGAATTGAGAGATAAATATCGAGGAACGGCGGCGGTATATGACGGCGATGATGCCGATGTCTTTGGGTATGATTATACCTACCGTAATACAGATGCCGCTATCTTCCGAGAAGCGATTGAAGGCATGACGACGACTACGACGACGACGAAAGATGGAAAAGCAACCACCAAATCAGGTGAATTTGTAAGCGCCGACACGGAAAGTGCGGAAAAGAAAAAGAAAACACCATGCGCGACAGATTGTAGTGAGTATGTCGAACTAAAAGGTAAAATAAACGATCTCTCGAAATACGTGAATGCGGTGAAGGACCAGAAAGCCGATATTATACAAACATCGGATAAATTACAAGCATTAGGAAAACAGATCGAGAACTTGAATAAGTCACTTTCACCAGGTGGGCAGGTGAAAATAACCATGTAACGCATGCCGCGCCCAGATATACGCAATAATAATTTAATCTAATGAGTAAGTAGTAGTAGTAATAGTAATAGTAGTAGTATTATGTCATCATTAGTCGGTGAATCATATGACTACTGGAAAAGTATCAAACAACCCTCAGAGATGGGAATGTCGCCTGGGTTTTCTCTCGACGCACTAGCCACTAATGTCGACGGTTTGCTTTCGTATGTCGAAGTTCTCATTTCAGGAACAGGCAACGCAAGTGTAACCGGAAAACCATTAGGCAACAAATTCTTCTTACAGACAACCGGTAAGTGTAGTGAAACCTCTATTCAAAAATGGAGGAAAGAGCGCGAAGATGATGAGGCGTGGGATAAGGCATATGAAGAAGTTGAGAACCGATTAGGCTCGAAAAAAATTACTGAAGATGAAGCCACAAAACTGAAAAACGCACTGAACGAACAAAAGAAACAGAGGGATGAATCCCGCGAAAAAGAAAAGAAGGTGGTTGATCGCTGGATTTACGTGAATAATATTCCGGATGGGTCGATTCCATTTATCGCGAGTGGCGCGGATGGACGCACATTTAATGATCTTCGAGGTCTTATTCCAGGCGCACTCGGGAATTTAGGTGCGCTTAGTCCCGTTCAGTTATTCAATGGATTTACCGCAGGTACTTATCCGCCATGTTCCGAAATAACACTAGAGACGGTGAATAATGATAACGTGAAAAGTAGCGAAACGCATCATGTTGCGTTGGTGGAAATGGTGGAAATGAATCCGTGTATGTTTCCAGGACGTGTAAATCCCGCATCGGGCAAACCGTGTAGAAATAGAGAAGGGTTTGACGGCATGCCCGCGACGGCGACGGCGACCGAGCCTTCATCCCCTATAAAAGAAAAAACGCCAGATATATATAATCAACAGTATTCGCTTGTATCTGAAAACGGCGAATCGATTGGAATATACGAAATGGGAAGTTTAGCCGGTTCTTCTGGAGTCGCGTATCAAACATCGCAGCGAAGCCCTTTAAGTTATAATATTGACCTTCAAAAATCGTCGCCGATGACGGAATTATCGTTTGGTAAATTCGGGCGCGGCGATGTAGAAGAAGATGCGACGATGAATGCGAGAGAAGTGATTCATAGACATAATGTGAATGCGTCGTCATTTTATAATAAGCAGGTTGTAGCCACGTCAGAGGCGTCGGATGGTGAGAGAAATCGCGGTGATGGAGATTTATCGTATTATGATGAACTTATACAACAATTGTCAAAATTATTTGACGGCCACACAGCAGATGGAAGCGGGGAAGACCTCTCGGATATTCGCGGAGATATGCTGTCGCAGGTTTATTATTATGGCATAACTGCTGTACTGTTGTATCTTCTTTATAGAGTTTTGTATGTAAAACGAAAGTAATCATTATGAATACACGAGAAGTATTCATAATGGGTCATTACACGACGACGACTACGACGACGACGACGTTATCACTGTGCCAAAGCACGTAACGTTTGGTGTCGGTTGCGGCGTTTATGATGGCGGTGGGTCTTGGCCTTCTTATTTGTAGATTGTATATAATGATTACGACCGCCGTTAAATGACGCTGGTGGCGCTGGCTGTTCCGACTGCGCTGGCATCGGTGGCGTCGCTGGCGTCGGTGTCGTCGCTGTCGAGATTTCATTTACAGGTATTTCTGGTATTGTGGAAGTTGAAATATCCTTATCACCAAATTCGGATGCTGATTCGGATGCTGAGTCTGATTCTGAACCTGAAATACTTTCAGCGTCGGGTGAGGGTGCGGGTGCGGGTGCGGGAGCGGCCATGACTTCAGGTGCGGGAGCGGCCATGACTTCAGGTGCGGGAGCGGCCATGACTTCCGGTGCGGGAGCGGCCATGACTTCAGGTGCGGGCGCCGCCATGACTTCAGGTGCGGGCGCCGCCATGACTTCAGGAGCAGGAGCAGGAGCAGGAGCAGGCGCGGACGGGACTTCCGTTTCAGAGCCAGCGCTATATCCTAACTTTTCTATTGGTAATCCATTCTTCTTAGAATACTTTATAAGATATGTTTTTAATTCAGATAGAGCTAATTCCGCCGCTTCAGTTGCCGAGAATACTGTTGCTAGGTCACTAACATCTTTACTTGCTTTTTCGCTTTTTTCTTTTTCCAATTCCAACTTCAAATCTTCATGATCCTTTTTTAATTTGTTATATGTTTCGCTAAGAGTAGTCATCTTTTGAACAATCATTTTAAATTCATCGGCTTCACTTGCCTCGCTTGCTTCGCTTTCCTCGCTTGCCTCGCTTGCCTCGCTTGCCTCGCTTGCCTCGCTTGCTTCGCTTTCCTCGCTTGCCTCGCTTGCCTCGCTTGCCTCGCTTGCTTCGCTCGCCTCACTCGCACCGTCGTCGTTCGCCTCATCGGCTTCTGGTTCTTTTTTGTCACCAGTAAAAAAGCTCGCTATTTTGTTAGTTATTGATTCTTCCTTGTCACTAGCAGCCTGTTCAGGTTCCGGAGCAGGAGCAGGAGCAGGAGCAGGAGCAGGAACAGGAGGAACCTGATCGGGGGTTTCGGCTTTATTAAAACCAATTGTTTCCTTAAGTGTATCAAATATTCCCTTATCGGTACTAGCCGGTTCAGCCGCAGGCACCACAGGTTCGGCCGCAGGTACCGCAGGCACCACCGAGTCATCGGCCGTTTTTTTCTCTTCTCCCGCCGGTTTTAAAAAATCAAACATCGCACCCCCTTTCTGTTTCGCATATTGTTGCGTTATTTTAGATATACTGGCCATCCTAGATTTATACGCTTCTAATATATCATAATATAATTTTGTATCATAATTCACTAAGTGATACAAAATAACGTCATTCGACTGGTAAGGTAAAGGTTTCAAAACTTGATGCGCTTGTGAAGTTCAAGAGCAACGAGACCACCGGCAATCTGCGCAAGAATGTAAGGAACAACGTCCGACATGGGAATCTTGCCAGCTGCGGCCATCATCACTGTAACCGCAGAGTTAAAGTGACCGCCGGAAATGTGACCGCCGAGCATAATGGCGATGGCCAAGGCAGCACCGATGGCAATTGCGTTGCCAGTGGCGATAATGACATAGAGGAAGAAAACGGTTCCGAGGAACTCAACTAAATACTTGTTCAACATTATTGCGCGTGTTATACAATAATTTGATAAAAAAAGATTGTCCCTAAATAATTACTTTAGGACTATTATCTATATAATACATATCAGTAGTATGTCAATTGAAAAAACAATAGAAAGTATAAATTATACAAATTGGTATAGTAAATTTGTTAAAAGTGGAACTGCCCTTGGTGTATCTACTACGGGAACAGACCCAAATGTCCAGCTTCGTATTGTGAATGGAGAAACATCAAATTCCGGAAGTGTATCGTACCCCGACTTTTTAATCAATCCAGAGCTTACATCTTTTGACTTTAATATGGAGGTGTATTGGACACCCACCGCATTAACCGGCGGCGACAATTATCAAATCACGTTTGGAAGCACGATGCGGTTGAGTATATTGTTCAATTTTTGGGACGGTTATGTCAATAATGGATTGTCCGGTGCTGGAGTGTATATATTAAACTCAAGCAACGCCGCTGTATTTAAAAGCACGACATCGCCTGGGCCTAAAGGTCCGGGCTCCGACCAATGGTATCCGGTTCGTGTTCTATACAACAAGAACGCGGCGAATACATGGACCGTAATCATAAACGGAACGACTGTTTTGACGTATAGTGACCCGAATGCTCAAACATGGCAACAAGTTTCCAACAATAAAGGAGTTACTGTTTCAGCAGTATCTGGTGGCGGATTAAAGATGCAATTCTCTATCCGTAGATTAGGGTTGGCGTTCAAGGCGATGATGCCGATTCTCACCGAAAAGACCTCGGCGATGCCACAGAAATTCTACCCATCAGCCGATGATTCTACATTCGCTGCCAACCGCGCTACTTATGCGCGGACATTATACCCCCGAATTACGAATACTGCCACGGCTGCTCAAATAACAAAACAAAAGTTGGTATATAATCGACACGATGCGTCGTCGCGTATGGAACGCCTCAAATTACAAGCGATCGGGCAAAGTTCTATGCGATTAAAAGAAACCGAAACATTACAGTTCAAGGCACCTAATGTAAATGATGTCCGTGAGGCGCTTTCGCGTTCTCGCTCGCAAGGGTATGCGGTTCCTCCTAAATGTCAGAACCGCTGATTGATCGATCGATTGATCGATTGATTGATCGAAGTATATGATAATATCACTATTATTATCATATTCGTATCCGTATTACCGGCGAATAGCACGAATCGCTGATTGGGCGGCATTATTCGCGCCACCAAACCCCGCGTCGTTGTAGTTACGATTCACCGCCATCTGCTTGCGAAACCGCGTGTAATCAGACCCATCGTAGACGAATTTGGTATTACAGGTAGCAGAAGGAACACCGGTGCCGTCGGATTGAATATGAACACCGCCAGCTAAACCGCGCCAACCTGAAGCAATACTTTGTTTCACGCTAGTCACTTGGTTTGAGCCGCCGGAAGTGTAATACTGACGCGACAGGTAATCGCCAGCATTATTCACAACACGAAAGGGGGTAGCCGCTGGCGCGCGGCCGCCGTATTTCTCACTTGCGGCCGCACCGTTCCACGCCTTACGAAGCGTAAAACGCATTGTTTCTAATTCCGAGCTCCCTTTCATGGTTCCATTTGAAACGGGATTGGGGGAAATGCCTTTAAGACCACCTCCTAAAGTATAATTCATTCGGTTTGTTGTTTGTATATAATATCGATATAATATTGGGGGATATATTATTATATTTCATCTTCTGGCTGGAAAACGGTTGTCAAGCACACGATTCACTCCCCATGTAGCAGCACCGCCGATAACACCACCAGCGACAGCCTTACCCACAAACGCGGCACCAGCAATAACAATAGGCGCAATCTTTGCGTCGGGGTCGGCGGCAAACGACAACGAATTCATTCGGGATTTGGGTAATGTTTGTGATATAGATAACAGATAAAAAATAGTTTATATATTATTGCCTCTGCTCTCTGCGCATGAAAGCACAGGGTTGGAGTGGAATCGCGGAGCCGAGTGAAACGAGACGCAGCGATGGAACGACCACAAAGCTGGAACGACAACTAGGTCATAATCCTCGGCGCCACATTCATCGTCGCCAGTTCTTGAAACAGCAACTTACACGCATACGGTATCTGGACCAGCGCAAAATCCGAACGATTGTCGCACGTTTTACAGAAATGAATACTCCGTTCAGTATTATAGGACGCGATAATTCCACATTTTCGGCATACATGTACTTCGTATTTATCCGAGCAGTCATACATTCGCCCCTTCGTAAATCGCGAAGCACCATGCCCTACCATCGCATCGCGCTCCATCTCGCCAAAACGCAATCCACCATCACGACTACGACCTTCCGCGGGTTGGTGTGTGAAATTCACCATCGGGCCAATCGAACGGCTGTGTTGTTTGTCGGCCACCATATGTTTCAATCTCTGGTAAAACACCGGACCGATGAAGATATCTGACTTGATTTGCTCGCCCGTCAGTCCATTGTATAGCAGTTCATTGCCATTCATTTCGAAACCCACCTTCAGAAGTTCCTTGCTAATATCCTTAATGTCATATTCACCGAACGAGGTCCCGTCGCCAAACAACCCTAAATTCACGAGAACCTTTCCCAGCAAGGTCTCCTTTAATTGCCCAATCGTCATACGCGACGGAATCGCATGTGGATTGATGATAATGTCTGGACGGATTCCTTCTTTCGTGAAAGGCATGTCTCGTTCCGGAATAATATTACCGATTGTGCCTTTCTGTCCCATACGACTCGAAACCTTGTCGCCGATCACTGGCTTGCGAAATGCGCGGACGCGGACTTTACAGAAACAATACCCTTCGCCGTTACTGTCGATATAACTCTTGTCGACATAGCATTCCTCTGACGTGTGATAGACGCGGCTGATGTCTTCGTATTTCACGATTTTGGTGGGGTCGTTGCGGTTGTCCTTGATTGGGATCACCTTTCCCATAATGATATCCCGATTTTCGATGAAGGTATTCGCTGGCATCACACCGCGCTGGTTCAGTTTGTCGTAATTTCCGAACTTCATTCCCTTCGTCTTGGATGCGTCGGGGTGGCATCGGACTTCCTCGTCGCCGTTGATTTTCTTGTCCTCGTCCTTCTCAGTGTGGTAAATCGTGGCGGAGAACATTCCGCGGTCAATCGCGCCCTGATTCACGAGAACGGAGTCTTCCTGATTGTAGCCAGTGTATGACATGATTGCGACGATGAGGGGTGCGCCAGAGGGGATTTCTGCGAGTTGAATCATCTGCATCAGACGAGTATCCACGAGGGGGCGGTGTGGGTATGTCAGGACATACGCAGTCTTGTCCATACGGCGCTGGTAATTCGTGACGTAGATACCGATGGCTTGCTTGCCCATGGCGCAATTTGAACTCGCGAATCCATCACCTGCGATAAACGAGTGGTTTTCGCTGGCAACTTCAATATCGGAGACCAGACGGTTTGATACAGGAACGATACTCTGAATGGGGACGAAGTTGACGCATAGGGCGACGTCGTTGAACACCCCCACCCGCAATTCTTGGTCATCCATCATTTCTTTGACGGTCTTCCATCCTTCATTGGTTGAAAAGCGGTGGTCTTCCGTTGCGATGATTTCGCGTCCAGATATGGTGGTGATCTTATAGACTGGATGCGTGTTTTCTTGGATGAAATGATTAACAACCTTCGTTCTAGATACTTCAAATGAGGTCGGATGATATGTCATTACTTCGTCTCCTACTTTGACATCTCTGATCGCAACACGACTACCATCACTCATCAAGACAGTTTCGTTAATATCCAGACACTGATACGTGTTCCTCGGTGCCTGATTATGCTCTGGAAACGGGATACATGACGCCAAAACCCCGAATATCGTACTCGGGTGTATCTCGCAATGCGAATACTTGTAAATATAGGGTGTGGTTTTATCCGTCTCGTTGCGGTATAGATGATGTGGGCGCATCGCAATCATACTGAACGCCTGCTCGTCTGGGTCGATATATTCGATAACGCCATGGGCGTGGGCGTTGGCGTCGGCGTCTTCCTCCACGGCACTCATATGCGTCAGTAAGTCATCCCAGCCTATCTCGCGCGCCTCAATGCGTTTGATGATATCGCGTGTGATGAAGAGATCATTTGTCGCCTGATTCACTAGTAACAGAGGCCGCATCAACCTCCCAGCATCATTACATATCCGGATTTCCGCATTTGGGTAGTCAAACACAATCGATGTGTATATATTGATAATGCCGCGCATTTTCTTCAGCTTGAATTCATCATACAAACGCAAAGGGTCGCGCGTAATCCCAACCCAGTTGCCATTTACGAACACTTTCACTTGGCGATACGTATCGCGCGGTTTCAGGGTCTCGAGTCGCTCAATATATTCATCAATATACGCATGAAGCGACGCGGGATTGCTGTGTATTGTCACGTGACTGAGATAACTGATGTTTTTCACGACACCGATACTGCCACCTTCCGGTGTTTCTGCTGGGCAAAGAAACCCCCATGACGTATTATGTAACTTACGTGGCGGGATAAGTTTGCCGCTCTTGTCAATCGGAGTATTCAAACGGCGCAAATGACTCAAGCTGGATGAATATGTAAGACGGTTCAACACTTGAGCAACACCGACCTTGGTACTCGTCATGCTCTTGATACCGAAATCACCCGTCGATAATGCGCGCTTCAACCCGTTCTCAATCGTCGTAGATTTGATGATTTTGTACATATTCGTGTCATTGATGATACTCAAATAGTCCTCAGTAGAGCGCCATGAACCCGTATTGATTTCACGAACCACCTGCTTCGACATATCCTTGACAAGTTTGTTGAAATAATTCCGAAAGAGGTTGTTGAGAAGAGCGCCGGTGAGATCCACGCGTTTGTTCAAATACGAGTCGCGGTCGTCTTGCTTGTTGATTTCAAAGAATGCGCATAGCAATTTATGCGCCATATGACCCAGTAAGAATTTCCTTTGCTGGTCGGTGTGGCAGTGTGGAAATAGGTCATTGTGAAGAACTTCATGCGCAAACTCGCGCTTTTTTATCGCGCCACTTTCTTTGTCCATATTGATTGGCGTGAAGATGACTTGTGATGTGAAGTATCGGACTGCGTCTTCTTGTGTCATAATTCCATTCGCGTCAATAATCGATGCTTGAAGTGCTTCCAAGAGTTTTGCGCTGATTTTTCCGGCGTCATCGGCGTCGCCACTGCCACTGCCGCTGCCGTCAATATTATACACAATGTATTCGCAAATTTCACGGTCGGATAAAACGCCAAGTGCGCGAAATACGACGAATAATGGGAGAGGCTGCTTCATTCGCGGGATTTGAATCACGAGTGGATGGCCGAACCCGTTTTGTTTTGTCACCACCATCATGTTGATTTGTTTCGGGGAAATACACTTTGAATCGGGGATCGACTTGATTTCGGCAACATACCGCCATTTGTTGTTGTTTTTCGATACATTATAGCACAATACCTTATTCTCCGCTGCGCGCTCCTGTCCAAGGACGGTTTTTTCACTGCCGTTGATGATGAAATACCCGCCGGCGTCATAGGGGCATTCACCGGTGATGTTGTGGTCCAAGTGCTTATGCTGTGTCAATACACAGATACACGATTTCAACATGATTGGCATTTTCCCGATTTGAATTTTGGGGAAGACTTTGTGATGCGTTGTGACTTGTTGTTCGCTGTCTGTTCCGGAACCGCGGACAATGTACTTGACATTCATATCCACCGTCATCATAGATGCGTATGTGAAATTACGCAATCGCGCTTCTTGTGGAAAGAGGATTTTGGTTGCGCCGGTATTTTCGTGGATCTGCGGTCTAGACAAATACAAATTTGTGAATGTGACTTCGATCTCCAGTCGGTGTTTGCGCGTTGTTTTGTCATAGTCTTGGTCGGATGCGATTTTCACCGGATTGAACATATCCACCGTTCGCTTCAACTGAACATTCACCATATCATTATATGACTCGATTTGATGGCGCACGAGCTGCTCCAGATGTTTTCCTTCGAAATAAGACCCGATAATCGTCCATGGTTCTTCGATATAGGATCCAATTCGACTGTGGATTTTGTCCTTCAGATCACGTTCCAGTTCCAGTTCCAGTTCCGGTTCATTGATATACCTTGGATTCAAGGTCTCATAGGTTGCCACCGTTTCTTCTCCGTCGTTATTGTTATTGCTGCTGCTGCTGCTGTTAGTCCCGCTGTGTATAGCGTCGGCTGTATTATCCTTGATTGCTGCGGTTGCTGCCGCGACTTCTTTATTGGCAACCAACTTCGATTTGAGAACAAGTTTTGGCATGTTTGAATAACAATAACGAATTGAATTGACCCTGATTGTTGTATATCGGGGTAAACTATATTACATCTTCAATTTATTTTATGTTGTTTTCGAATGATATTACGACAAACAGATATAAACCGTTCTTCATTATTCTATTACCCGCACAGACGACACGTTCAATCACGCTGCGTCTGATATTATGTCCAGAATAAATGACAACAACAACAACAACAACAACAACAACAACAATAACAATGGCAATCGACCGCCTCCACGAAGAAAACGCAGATGGTATTGTAATCCAGCCGCAGGAGCAGGAGCAGGATCAGCCGATAAGAAACAAAAAACAGAAACACCGTTTGACCGTGAAAGGGAGCGAATCGAGAATGAAAAACAGGTATTGAAGATGGAACAACAATTACATGAGTATTTTCACAAATCAAAAACACCGTATTCGTATATCGATGATAAAGGTATTTATAACTTCGAGCCTACACCGGCACCAGCACCGGCACCGGCAGCGGTTAAACCTCCCCTACAAACAACCGCCAATCCATTTATGAATATGACGTTTACTCCTTTTGTTCCATCAAACACGTTGTCTTTATTTTCGAATGGTCCGGTTC
>Ga0209296_1001548_pt1 | contig 17491 bp, 18 predicted proteins | sample S_130206_EF_Meta_FD_187319 | JGI IMG/M metagenome (GOLD analysis project Ga0209296, IMG submission 187319) | Freshwater microbial communities from Lake Simoncouche, Canada to study carbon cycling - S_130206_EF_MetaG (SPAdes) (version 2) | ecosystem: Environmental > Aquatic > Freshwater > Lake ...
AATTAGTCTGGTACATCTCTCGCAATTCTGGTGCTAAACCTCTTGCATTAAGTAAGTATTTTTGTGAATTTTTGCGGTCATTTATCATATCAGCATATTCAATTTCAAGTTGTAGTCTCCATAGCTCATTTTTTTCTTCGGGTGTCACATCCATTCTTACAAACTGTAGAGATACATATCTTCTCTTTTGGAATTGCTGTTCATGAAAATCCTTATCATCCCTCTGTATTCCTTCATCTATTTGCCGGTTATATTGCGCGTCTGTAAGACCTGCAGTAGATGCTGGTGTAGCTGGAGTAGCGGGAACTACAGGAACTGCTGGAGTAGCGGGAACTACAGGAACTACTGGTGTAGCTGGAGTAGCTGGAACTACAGGAACTACTGGAGTAGCTGGAGTAGCTGGAGTAGCTGGAGTAGCTGGAGTAGCTGGTGTAGCTGGAGCTACCGTTGTAAAAATAGCAGTTGTCTTAGGCGGAACAGCAGTTAAATAGATAGCGACTACAGCAGTTATAAGTAAAGAGATTGATGAAAATATTGCGACAACCCAGCTCCATATTTGGCAATCGCCAGTTGTCAAACAATCAACATTATAAACATAAAGTATAAAAAAAGGTATTGCGAGTATGGCATAAAGAGTATATGCTAAAAACCCAAAAGGGCCAGCAGCAATAGTAATGCATATAATGTTAATAATGCTTGTTAAAATTAATACAATTAAATAAATATTTGCTTGTATTGATAAATTAAACATATCTATATCTATATTATAAAAATAAAATAATGATATGATGTCTCAATTCTATTTTTATTTTGCTTGAGCTGTTGGAGTAGCTGGAGTAGCTGCTGGAGCTGTTGGAGTAGCTGGAGTTGCTGCTTGAGCTGTTGGAGTAGTAGCTACCGTTGTAAAAATAGCAGTTGTTTTAGGAGGAACAGCAGTTAAATAGATAGCGACTACAGCAGTTATAAGTAAAGAGATTGAAGAGAATATTGCTACAACCCAGCTCCATATTTGGCAATCGCCAGTTGTCAAACAATCAACATTATAAACATAAAGTATAAAAAAAGGTATTGCGAGTATGGCATAAAGAGTATACGCTAAAAACCCTAAAGGGCCAGCAGCAATGCTAATACATATCATATTGACGATACCTGTTAAAATCAATACACCTAAATAAATATTTGCTTGTATTGATAAATTAAACATATCTATATCTATATTATAAAAAATAAAATAAATAATTTGAATAAATATATAATATTATCAAAAAATATAATAAAAAATTGATAACAAAGGATATTTATTATAATTAAGAACCAGCCATATACAATGAATCCAAGATGGATGATGGACCCCGACTTTGAAGAAAACTATTTTGAATACTTCAAGGACGACGAAGATGAATATTTCTCTAATTATTATAAGCATAACTGCAATGACCCCTTCACTTATAACTACGACAGTTATATCAGTGAATGCCTCTACTATATTGATGGGTCAAATAAAGAAATTAGCGATATTGAAGATTACGACGAAGGCGATGACGAAGGCGATGAAGAATAAATAAGCAGTCGCAAAAAAATTAGTATATGTTAGTATCTATATGTATATATATCCCTATTTATTTTTTATATTATATAAACATTACTGTATATTTAATACCATTATGTATATGGAGCTTGTTAGTGTTGTAATACCTACCTTTAATAGGTTTCATTTTTTATTGAATGCTATCAAATCTATTAAATCGCAAACATATAGTAATATTGAAATTATTGTTGTTAATGATTGCTCTACAGAAAAAGAATATTATGAGTATAATTGGAAGGAGAATGGGGTTAATATAATACATTTACAAAAGAATACTCGGGAACTATTTGGATTCGCTTGCGTTGGATATGTAAGAAATATGGGTATTGAAAAATCATCTGGAAAATATATCGCTTTCTGTGATGATGATGATATTTGGTTTCCTTCTAAATTAGAATTGCAGATAAATGCAATGAAAAGAACTGGGTGTAAAATGTCAGCAACGGACGGCCTATTCGGCTTTGGAGTTTATGATAGCACTAAATCATATAGCAAATATAATGCTGAAGCACATTTTGATATTTTAAAAAATATATATAAAAACACCAGTTATTTAGAAAATGGATTTCCAGAAATATGGAAGAAGGATTTTATTACTGTTCATAATTGTATTGTCTGTAGCTCGGTAGTAATGGATAAAGAGATCCTAAACATTATAAATAATATGAGATATATACATATGACAAGTATGATACCCGAAGATTATGATTGCTGGCTAAGAGCATTAGAACATACAGACTGCGTATATGTTGAAGACGCTTGCTTTTATTATGATGGCGGACACGGATACGGGCAAAATCGCTAAAGCCAGTCTAAAGCCAGTCTATCTAATATCCCTTAATTACAAGGTAATATGTGAATATTGCTTGGAGGAATGCAAATACAAACATTATAAACAATATTTTTATTATGTCATAGATTTCGGGCATCTCTATGCCTATGTTTGCATTACCTTTTTCTTTAATATTTCTTCCAATACTGAAATGAATAATATTTTCAAAAATATTCAGGACTAAGAAAACTCCGGCGGATATAATAATAAGGTGGTTAGGGACAAGTATTTTCATTACTTTTCTTAATTTATCTATAGATAAAAACACAATATATAAAAAATAAATATGATATATATATAATCTTATTATATATTATGAATATAAGTATTAAACTTTTTTTACTATTTATAAATATTCTTACTTGCCATTCCTATAAAATGCCAATGTTTTTCAGTAACAATAAGGGCTCAAATGTTTGTCTATTAAATTATAATAATGTCTATAGCTCCTTTTATAAATGGTCAAATGAAAATAAAGAGAGTCATCCCAAAATAATACAGGATACTTTGTGGTTAAGCAAACATCGCTTTGTTAATCCAAGTATCATTATAGGTGTTTATAATGATGCATATAATCTTAATTACATTTGCCTAATTAGGAGATTATCTGCTACCGATTACAAGCTGCTAAATATTTTTGCAAACCCCTCTAATAATTTAGATGATGACATTGATTTATTTAAAAATCTTTTTGAGTTTGCTATAAATAACAGCATCAAGTTAAATACTGATAAGCTTAGCGATATAGATAAAAGCAGGTATTTGCTAACATATCTTTATTATTATTCGCAGGTTAAAAGCAAATCCTTAGAGATTTAGATATGATATAAAGATATATTTAGAATTAATTAAACATATACAGAATACCTAATGAAAATAATAGATTGCTTTACATTTTATAATGAATTAGATATGTTAGAATTAAGGCTTAATGAGCTAAACGAAGTAGTAGATTATTTTGTATTAGTTGAATGTGTAAAAACGCACGCTAATAATGATAAAGAATTATACTTTGAAAATAATAAAGATAGGTTTTCAAATTTTTTAGATAAAATAATTCATATAATAGTAAAAGATAATATTCCGCAGACATCCAATGCGTGGGATATTGAGAATCATCAAAGAAGGGGTATTGATCAAGGAATAAAACAGCTAAATTTAAATAGAGATGACCTCATTATTATTGCAGATTTAGACGAAATCCCTGATGCGGATACTTTGCAGCATCTTAAAAATACTAATGGAATAAATGGCGTCTATAGTATGGAGATGGATTTATATTATTATAACTTAAATTGCAAGTATAATTATAAATGGTATCACGCAAAAATATTAAATTTTGGTAAATATAATAATGACCCTCAAAGTGTTAGAGATTGGGGCCCAAAAGTTAGCGGGGATATTAAAAAATGCGGATGGCATCTTTCATACTTTGGAGATGTAGAGTTTATTAAAAATAAAATAAGGAACTTTGCGCATCAAGAATTTAATAATGAGCATATTCTAAATGATGAGCGAATTTTAAAACAAATACAAAATAATACTTCAATATTTGAAAGAGATAGTAATAATTTTCATTATGTTGATATACATAACAATACTTATTTACCTCGCAAATACAAAGAGTTTCAAGATTTTTTATTTACAAAATCATAAAAAAATATAAAAATATAAAAATATAAAAACATATAACATATAACATATAACATATAACTAATTTTTACTCTAAAATGGCAACATAATAGAACCATTTTTATATTGAATATACATATTTATTATAAATATATGCGACATCAAATAATACTTATCCATATTATATTGTAGTCTAAAAACCACATAGAGAATAGGTAAATATATTTTAGCAATTTCAAGTTTCTTTTTAATATCAGTCATTCCATAATTGCCATTCATACCGTGTATTCCGTTAGTTCTATTTATTGTATTAATAGTAATTAAAAACGGTGATAGTAATGATATAGCGTAGAATATATGCCAGCTAATATTAGTAATTATAGATTTTCTTACGAGCGTCATTAAGAATGTTGATAATTGGATTGGGAACATAATCAAGAAGGCCGATTCTATACATCCAGATCCCGTTTTGTCATTTTCAGTTAATATCAAGGCATTGATTGCTAATATTTGGCAAATAGCATAGTATTTTTTAATAATAATTTTTGTATTATCTGGAATGTTCTCCCAGTTAATATCCCTGGTTGTAGTTTTGTCATTAACATTGAATTTTGCTGTAATATAATCTGCAAATATATGGTGTAATATCACCAAAGCAAATTTACCTACTTGATATAAATAATAGTATTCAGTGCCCCTAATAATATTATTTTGAATACATAAAATACTATATATCATAATAATTGCGGAGCGTGATGTGAATATAATATTATGCAATTGCAATTCTTTCCAAATTATAATTTTAGAATTTAATCTTATTTGAGGAACTTGAAATATAAATGATGATAAAGATAATGTTAAATGCGCTATGGGTATGAATATGCTACTTTGATTGTCTGCAAATATATACATAGAACCATATGCAATTAACCAATAAATACGCAAAAAAAAATTAAATAAACATCCAAACCCAAGGGTTTTATGAAGATGATACTTATCGTGGTTTGTAAATAATTGTTGCCGCATTTAATATATATTTATATATAATATATACACGGCATATATATTTATATATATATTTTCATATATATTTATATTTATATATTTATATATTTATATATATATTTTCATATATATTTATATGTTAGTATAATCATTATTATATTTAAAAATAATAACAAATTATATATATAGAGTTTATGTAAATGGGTTGGACTATTTCTACTTTTGATAAAAAATATCAAATAAAGTATGGAAGTAATACAAGCACCAGCTATTTACTTACAGACGACGATGTTAGCTATTTAACTATTACAGACACAAAGAAGATTGGTATTAATAATGAAAATCCGAGTTCAAACTACTTATTAGATATTAATGGCTTAACGCATATTAACAGTAATTTATATATCAGCGGCAATCTATATATTAGCGATAGCGAGTATATCAATAGTAATTTATATATATCCAGTAATGTTCATGTTGCCAAAATATTATACACCTCTAATATTATTGGGGTTGGCACTAACAATAGTAATAATATAAAAATAAATTATACTTTGCCTAACTTCAGTAATAATACTGTGCAAATATATGGAAACACCTCTTTCATAGGAACAGTTAATATTGAAAACCAAACATCTAACACATTCCATTTATTAGATATTAAAGGTTCTATAAAAGCATCAAGAATATTTGGGGAAGGATGCAATATATATAATATAAATGCAAGCAATATTACTCTTGGTATCCTTGAAACAGAACGCGGTGGAACAGGAATAAACAGAATATTACCTGAAGGTTTATTATATGGTGGGGCTACTAATAATATTATTCAAAATGCTGCCGCTTTAAAATATTCAGGGTCAACATTATACGCGCCATCTTTTGAGGGTAAAATTAATGCAGCTAATGTAGATAGTGGTATTCTTAAAGTAAAATTTGGCGGCACTGGAGTTACTGCGATTACTCCAACTTGGGTCCCGTTTGGAAATGGCACAGACGGTGTTCAATCATCTGCTGATTTTGCTTTCAATCAAACCACAAAAACATTAGAAGTTAATACATTGAGAATAGCAAATTCAAACATTTATGTCAAAGATCCTGATAATACTGTTAGATTATTCCATTATAATGATATAGGTATATATGATGCAACTTCAAATAGCAAAGGGATCATATTACCTTCGCCTATTGATTTTAATACATCTAATGGTATATTATCATTAAAAACTGCAGAAAATATTGTATGGAGTTATAATATTACTGGGAGCAACATATATTTCCCTAATGATATCAGGTTAGATAGTGATCAAATATGTTTTGCAGGAATAAATATCAGAGATCCAATGTATCATTTAGATGTTAATGGTGATATCAATACATCTAATGGATTTTACAGGATTAATGGCGTTGATATTAAACAGGTTGTTATAGATTACGCTATTGCCAATTTGAAATTAGATGAATTATCAGGAGAAAAAGTCCAGGGTTTGAGACTTAATAATCCAACGGCCATTAATGATTTAAGTAGTGGGCGTGGATTATGGAAGATTAATGCAGATGTAGTTACGACTATGGAAGTTGACAATTTTGTATCTGTTGATAAAACATTTTTAAATAATTTATTAATAAATAATACATCTGGACTTGAGACGGATACCTATGCTATCAATAATGGTAAAAATATTTTAGAAATGCAAGATAATAAATATAGCTTATTTAAATTTACGAAGGCAGGTAATATGCTTATTGGCAATAAGGATACTGTAGAAATAAGAAATATACCACCGTCGCAAAAATTGGAGGTAATTGGCAATATTCACGCATCTGGATATATACGCTCATATTACTCAGACGACCGATTAAAAACATTAACATCAAATATTACGGGAGCACTTAATATTATTGATAGTTTGAAAGGTTTTCATTATGTCCCCAATGATAAAGCTTTAGAATTAGGCTTTCCATATGATAATGAGATTGGCCTGAGTGCGCAGCAAGTCCAGAAAGTAGTTCCTGAAATAGTTAAAATAGCACCTTTTGATACTATGAAAGATATTGAAAGCGGAAACCTTGTTTCTAAAAGTGGCGAAGACTATCTTACAATTTGCTATGAAAGATTAGGAGCGGTTTTTGTAGAAGCAATCAAAGAACTACGGCAAGAAAATAAAGAACTTAAAAAAGAAGTTAATAGTTTAAAGAAGGATATAGAAAATATAAAAAAAATAATATATATTAACTAATAACTTCTAAAACTTCCAATCATCATATCATCACAAAATTATTACTAATAAATTAAAGAAAAATAAAGGCGCTACAGCGCTGCTAGCAGGGATTGAACCTGCGACAACTCGGTTAACAGCCGAGTGCTCTAACCAACTGAGCTATAGCAGCTTACGCATAATAGAATAACTATGTATTAATAATTACCCTATGATAGTATATATCATCAAATCCTTATATCTTTTTAGTTTATACATTTGTGCTTGTTAATTTGAGTTTTAATTTTTCATTTATTGCATTAAACATATCTATAAGATAAGTTTCAAACTCGTCTTTTGATGGTAGGAATAAGTTAACTTCAGTATTTATGTTGATATTCATAAGTTTTGCATTAGGGACATCCGATAATTCCATATAATTAATAATCTTGATTAAATTAAGATTATTTACAATAGATTTATAAGATGGTTTGAAATTCTTGATAATAAACCTGCTCTTAATCTTCTTATATCCGTCCTTGTCTGCCTTGATTTTATGCTTAACACTTACGCGCAGATACTTATCATTTTCCACAGTATATGCCATAAAAAAATCAGGGAGCGTTTCAACATATATATAAAAATCCTCCTTCTTCTGCTTAACACCCTTCTTAACAAACCATTCACTCATTTCCCATTCAATGATTTTGTATATATTACTAAACATACTATTACTATCTTCGCAACTAAAAATGTGTTCTAAAACACTATTGATATCTACTTCATCGTGTTTATCAATAAGGAATGTATTATTTAGTTTTTTCATTTATATATTTATATATTTATATATTTATATATTTATTTATATATTTATATATTTATATAATTGTTGATATATTCTTCATATATATATCCTTTAAAGATTTATAGTTATTGCTTGATATTATATTTTCTTCCATTAACCATTTCTTAGAAAGTATATTATATTTATGATTTTCATTAAATAAAATTTTGACGCACAGATATACAAAGCAAACTATTATTAAACTATTCACTACATTCTTGGTTGCCATAAGAATAATAGCAAACAATATAATAGATTGAATAACAACATTATTTATTATCTTTTGCTGCGCAGGTGTTAACTCTATTCTAAGATATCTTCCACCGACTTGCACAAGGATTAAGAAAATCATAGATAAGGGTTCCATTGTGACAACACCTTCTATTCCCGGTATTACAGAAAATGTCATAATCTATTTTTTGAGAAGATTTTTATAGGAACGAATTGAATGATTTAACAGTATCTGTATCTTCTTGCATTTTCTTAAAATATATAAGTTTTTCTAATATACTATCATTGATATCCTTGTATGTTTCAGTTTTGAAATCCGCATCTGTTTTATAGCCCTCTATTTTTAAATCTGTGCTATACAAAGTAGTATTTAACATATTTATATTATCTTTGATAAAATCTCCATCTGTAAAAATTATTATATCAAGTATCAGTGCAATTAATGTTAAAAACATCAGCAATCCTATAGTAATATCCCAATATAAAATGTAATAATTAAATATAAATAATATTAGAAATATCCAAGGATTATCTATAATATCCAAAATATTGTCAGGATATATTGCGGCTGGACGCATTCCCAAAATAATTAAATAAGATGCCAAAGCTCCTGTTAAGATCCCTTTAAATATATCTTCTATATTTATATTATTTTCCATATTCTTCTTTACAATTATATTATATAAATATTTTTATTTTAATTTTTCTTTTCATTTTGTATAATAGAAGTATATAAATAATTATGAATTATTCAACATTACAAGAAGCATATAATATAGATACTTTTGAAAAAAAAAGCAGACCATCACAGAAACCGAATAAGAATAATGGTGCTATGATTCCTTCATCAAATACAAGCCCTGCTTTTACCGAATCAAGTAAATTAGCATTAAGCTCTAATAAATTGTCAGATTATCCTAATAATCACGGAGGTTCTTGTGCTCCGCTGCAAGCACCCAATTACAACATACCTGTATCTAATCAATGTAAAAAAGAGCACGATGATGCTATGAATGTATATACGAATGCGAATAATAATACCAATATGGGCAATATGGGCAATATGGGCAATATGGGCAGCCTTCCTAATAATGGAATGCAATCCGTGCCTCCAGCATCCCATCAAGGAGTATCTTCGCAACCGTCAGCGTCCTTAGCACCCACAAATGGATCATCGCAGACTCAGGGTTCTCTTCTTCCTTCGTCAACGACATCAAGCTTAAATTATTCTACTAATATTTTTAATGATATCAAGAGTTCTAATGATAATGTAATGCCGTATTATGACGAAGATTTAGAGCAATATTTTAATATTAGCAATCTAAACGACGAGGTTAAATATAATTCTAATAATTCAACTAATGCATATATGCCAAATTATAATAAACAATCTTATACTAATAATGATACCACAGAATATACTAATAATACTATAATGCCTAAAAATGGGAACAATCTATTAAATAACAGCAGCTATAATTTAACTCCTGAAGAAAAAAAGAGTGCTGACGAGGCTATCGCTTATTTAAAAAGTATAGAAGACAAGATAAATAACGGCAACATCAATAGCAGCGGTTATAATAAATCTTCTATAGCTGACCCTGTATTACCTACATCTAATACAGGCCCTGGTGGTTTCAAAACGCCTACGCCGCCTACGCCGCCTACGCCAGCTACACCACAGACACCTCCTGTTCCTTTACCATTAACAGTCCCAGAGAAAACTGATAAAACTAACTATATATATAATGCCATTTTTAATATATCTATACTTCTTATAATTGGTATTGCTATTATTTTGTTATGCGACCAAATGGTAGAATTGGCGATACACATTGGTATGAAGCGCGTTGTTAATATTTTAGAGCCATTCCTAAAAAATCAAGTGCCTGCTCAAGAACTAATGCAGCAAGTAAGTCAAAATCAATAGATGCACTTATAACTCTTTTTACCTATAATTTATTTTTTTAATTTGAATTATTATAATAGAAGATATGGAATATATAGTAAAACCAGATAATTGGGTTTTACCAAATCGTATAGGATATAATAAAGATATATATAATACTTTTAATCCTTCTAAATATTTAAATAAACCAGATGCAGCGCCTGCGAAAATAAAACCTGCTTGTAAATGCTCAAGTGAGAGTTGCGATTTAGATGATAACTATATAAAACTTTTGAGGCAGCAGAAAATTGTTAAGGATTATATGCAATATGAAAGTCCTTATAGGGGAATACTTTTATATCACGAGTTAGGCTCTGGAAAATCAATAGCATCTATAGCAGCCGCCGAGGGATATACCAATCTTAAGAAAATAGTAATAATGACACCAGCGTCATTATCTCAAAATTATGAAAACGAATTATTAATAGCCTCAAAAACAGGACGCGACCTCAAAAAGAATTGGACGCAAATCAAAGTAAATAAGAAGTCCCCTGCGATGATGAAAGAATTAACAGACAAATATGCAGTAGCAGATAAGTTTGTTAAAAAGAGCGGGTTAGTTTGGATTCCCCTATACAAGAACGATATTGAGGGCGCAGAGATTATTATAGAGAAGATTCGCTATAATTCAACAGACGCGAAGGATACAAAATATAGAGCAGAAATAGATGTCGCGATTAATCATATAATTAGGAATAGATATACTTTCATAAATTACAATGGACTTACTGATAAAATGATTAAAGAGCTTGGTGCAAAACCATTTGACAACGCCTTTATAATTATTGACGAAATACATAACTTCATAAGCCGAATAGTTAATGGGTCAAGACTCGCCAAATCAATATATATCCATATGATGAATGCAAAAGGTAGCAAATTAATATTACTTTCAGGGACACCTATAATAAATCAGCCCTATGAAATAGCAACATTGATTAATCTTGTTCGCGGGCCAATAAAGGAATATAATATAGATTTATTAAAAAAATCCAAAGTTCCCGATCTAAAGGCGATTATAGAACATTTGCAAGAGAAGAAATTATATTGCTATATAGATACTGTAGATTACAATGATAATATAATGTCTATAACATTAATACCTGAAAACTTTCGGCGAGTTGATGATACAAAAACAAATATTACAAAAGATAATTGGGGAAGCAGCCCCGAAGATTTAATTAAAAATATTGTAGAAGTTTTAAACAAAACTGCTCTTGTTAAATTATCTATTAAAAATAAAGTGGTTAATAACGAGGCGCTGCCAACTAACAAGGAAGTCTTTAATAAATTATTCATAGATGATAGCGGCGGCCGCGACGATAAGAATAAGAAGGTTATTAATGAGGATTTATTCAAAAGAAGAATATTGGGGACAATTAGTTATTATAAAACTACAGGCTCTGAGCTATTCCCTAAAATGCTACCAACAATATCGCGAGAACTCTCTATGACAGATCATCAAATTAAAAAATACTTAGATGTTCGTTTGATTGAAATTAAGATGGACGACCAGAAAAAGGTTTTCAAGAAAGGAAATGCGAATGATGATTTCGGGTCTGTTTACAGGGCTTTTAGTAGAATGGTATGTAATTTTGCATTTCCTGATGAAGTTAATCGCGTATTCCCGCAAGATGTTAGATTGCTTATGAAGAAGGAGTTAAAGGAAGCGATTAATGTAGATAGCGACGATAGCTCGGGTTCTGATAAGGATGCAGCCAAGAAACTAAATAAGGATGTAGCGGCAGCATATAGCGATCAATTAGATGATGCGATGAATAAATTAGTAGATGGCAGCTACTTAGATATTGATATTTTACAAAAAATGTATAGCCCTAAATTTGCACAGATGTATGAAGATGTTAATACATCTCCAGGTAGCGTATTAATATATTCACAGTTTCGTATGATAGAAGGACTTGGTATATTTAAAGAGGTTTTAAATAGACAAGGGTATGCCGAGATAAATATAGTAAATAGCGATGACTTTGGATATATGATAGATGATATGGATATATTTGAAGAAAAATATGATAATAAAAGATATGTCGTCTTTAACTCTGATAGGGTGAAGACTAATATCCTTATGAATATATTTAATGGAAATAGCAAAGCGTTGCCTAAAGTCATACAGGAGCAATTGAAGCATATTAATATAGAGAAGGAGCAATTATATGGAAAGATTGTTAAGGCTATGATGATTACCCAATCGGGTGCTGAAGGTATCTCTTTAAAGAATGTTAGGCGCGTATTAATTACAGAATATTTCTGGAACTCTGTAAGAATAGACCAGGTTATTGGGCGAGCTGTGCGAACTTGCAGCCACAAATCATTGCCAGACGCCGACCAAAATGTCCAGGTATTCACATATTTGATGAACTTTACAAGAAAACAGTTAAATGATAACCCAACATTACGCAGCAAAGACAAAGAGATTACGACAGATAAACATATCTATAATATAGCAAAAAGTAAGGAGGGTCTTATTAATTCATTCTTATTGATGCTTAAAGCAGCGTCATTAGATTGTATAATACAAGCAGATGTTAATAATCCCCTGTCAAATGGATATAAATGCTATAACTGGCCTATTAATGTTAATGATGACGAATTGTCATATACAAATAATATTAATGCTGATAAAAAAATATTACAATATAAAAACAAGCAGCATATAAAGAAAGATAGGGGGCGCGTAGTATTAAAGAGTGGTAAAAAATATGTCATCCTCAATGATAAACTCTATGATTATTACAGTTATGTGAATGCAGGCATACTTTTACCTGCAAATATGTAAAAGTTTTTATAATATAACATATAAATATAAATTATTATATTTAATTAGATATAAATTATTTTTATAAATTTTATGGCGCAAAAATTAAAATGCATATATAGGAAAAAAAAATGTTTCAATATATGTAATAAAACGACTATTAAAAATACATATTACTGTTGTCATCACATACATTCTAAGAAGAAACATTTGTGTAAAATATTTTATAACATATTTGAAGAGAATGCTGAGTTAAAGTCTGATGATATTTACAAAATATATAAATATATATTAGAAAATACACCAGATAATGATGATATATTTATCAATATTTTATTTATTGATTTACTTAGAATGATACCTGTGGATAAATTAAGTAGCATTTATAAAAATTATATTAATAATGATAACATTACTGAACTCAATAATCCTAATACTAATACTAATAACCCAAGAACTATTAAGAGAGTTATTGACGATAATAAAAAAAATCTCTATATGAAAATATATTCATTGAATTACTATACACATTTGTTCAGTAATAAATGTAATATAAATATACTAACAGAATTTCAAAATATAGTTAAATATAAACTACTATGCAATAGCAATGGCGGCGCTGCTGCCAGCGGTGCTGACTATTTAAATGATCAAGATGTATTCACATATGCTAATATTAATGATATACATCCGCGCAAGCTATTTACTATAAAGGATATTAGAGGCATATATGCTTTTGATATAGTGGAACTTGAACATTTTATAAGAAAATGTATAAATGATAATGTAGCACCGTATAATCCTTATACACGCGAAGTATTAAATGAAAAAACTATTTGGAGATTGAATATGAAAATGAAATATAATAATATTACAAAGAAAACTGACAAATGCATATGGACTACAGATATGCACGCATATACTGACTTATCTATAGAGATAGAAAGAAGGGGATTTTATAATAATCCAGAATGGTTTAGAAAGATGTCAAGGAATGATTTCTTAAAATGTATTAAATTATTTAGAGATTTTTCTTGTAATGTTGATGAAAGTAGAAAGTATTTTGTAAATATAGAGAATGCAAATGATACATTCATATATGATTTTTGCAAAGAAAGCATCAAGATGTTCAAAGAATGCAATGATGATTTATACATATTATGTTGCAATTATATGAAATCGCTCGCATTATGTTCCAATGATTTTTATAATAATGTCCCAGACTGGTTATCAACCTACGAGACGACCTCTTACATATCAAGTATATCTAACATATCTAATTTTACCTCTTTCATATCTACGCTTATTAGCAACGACATCAATAACATTAATAATATCAATGATGATGACGGCGATAACCAGAGTAATAACCAAGATAATAGCGTTCCTAATAACAACAACCAAGCAAATATATTAAATACTAATTATGATATGAATATGAATATGAATATGAATATAGAAATGGAATCAATGCCAAGTTTAGTAAGTCCAAGCAATAATTTTTTATTATATTATTATGTAGAATATATGTAAAGTAAATGAATAGTTATAACAATAATTTAATAAAGAATACTCCTGATTTTCTTTATATACCTCCTGAAAAAATTCAATATACAGAGCCAAATAAAAGTTTCTTTGACATATATATTTGTAAATTTAAAACGGCCGTATATGTTTCTGTATTATTTGCTCTTTTTTCATTACCAATCGCTTACAAAATACTTGATATGATAGCTAAATTAATATCAAATAACATTGATCTAATTGATTACGAATGCGAAGAAGCTTTGCCTCTTGGTAGATTATTAATGTCTATTATTGTTGGTATTATTATATTTATAATATAAAAAATATAAAAATAAATATTACATATAAATATTACATATAATTATTACATTACATTACATATTGTTAGATATTGCTTACTTTACATATTATATAGCTTTCTTTACTTCTTTTTGACGACTGCCTTCTTTGCTTTAACTTCAGGAGCTGGTTTAACTGGTTCAGGAACTACGACTTTTACAGGTTCTACTTCTTCCTCCTCATCTTCTTCATCGTCATCCTCGCCTTCTTCATCAACATTTTCAAGCTCGTTATTATCTTCGTCATCTTCTTCATCATCTTCTTCAGTAGGAACAACTTTTGCAACAGGCTTTACAGCGGCTGGCTTTTCTACAAGAGTTTTCTTATCGGGAACTGCGACTGTTGCTACCGCTGCTACCGCTTGTTTTTGCGTAATCTTAGCAATAACTTCGCTGTCAACTGAGATATCATCTTCGTCATCATCTTCGTCATTTACATTAGCAAGATCATCATCACTATCAGCTACAAATGTAATTTTTGAAGTATTAATTTGCTGAAACTTTGCTGATGCAATCTTCCAACTGCATCCAAACATACCAGCAGAAAACCAGATACCACTTAGTTGAATAATGAACTGCGCCTTTCCACCTTTAAGATTTCCCAGAACATCGTGAAAGTTGATTTCATTATTATCCATATCATAACAGTCAAAGTCAAACTTATTCTCAAGAGAATTAAAAGGAATCTTTGCCTTAAATGTAGGCGGATACTTATTAGCATATTCTCCTGTAATCTTATCTTTGTCGTGCTTTACGATAGGAGTAAACATATTAGATACTACATCCTTGTTTCCACCATAATTATTCTTAAACCATACAAGGCGATTAGTGAAGGCATCTTCAATAATCTTTTGCTCCAATTCCTTCATTTTATCGTGAAATTGCTTGATTTTAGGATTCTCATCCATTCCTTTAAACGACACAGTAATATCATATTTACGCTCTTCATCTTTCCTTGCTTCATCCTTATTAATAAACTGCGTATTATCATTAACTCCATACGGAATATTAAGAATTGGCGTTTGAAGATTGACTTTAGCACCTTTATAATTAAGATAAATTGACTTTGCACCGGATTTCATAACCTTGAGTTCCGAATACTTGAGGTTGTCAACATTAAAGTTCTTAGCGAGGAGTACGTTCATTGTTGTATATATTACTTGTTTAATCTTTATATAAAGTAGATAGACCTATCAATTTTTATTTTTATAATAAAGATTTAAATAAAAAATTATATATTTTGGCTTGGTGTTCATATATAGTATTTTTATTGATTTTATTACCTTTATTACCTTTATTACTTGTAATGAATATTACTTAGAATATTAATATTTAATATAATTATGGGATCCCAGAAAACTTTGACTAATGAGAAATATATGTATAGTAATAAAGAATTTCAAATATATAAGACAAAAAAAGGTGTGCGGTTAATAAAAGTTAATAACAATTTTATTAATATCAATAATGTTGCTTCTATTAATAGCCGAATAAGTGATAAAAATCATAATGATATTGTAGCAGAAAATATTAACGAATTAACTAATTTAGATATTAATGATACTCGTGATACTCGCGATAATTGCGATAATTGCGATAATTGCGGTGATAGTATAGACGGTGAAGAATATATTATTATATAACACTGTCTATTTATTCAGTCTGCGACTGCTGCGACTGCGATGGTGTGCATAATACATCCACGCGTTCTACCTTGAAACATAGAATAACTAAGAATAATACAAGAGATTTTGAAAAGTTATTAACATCAATATATTGTAATCCATAATACTCATTATAACAAGCAACTGCTTTATCAATCCCATACCATACAAGCATATTATTCATATCATATAGTGAAATGCTTTCTATACGGTCTTCTGTAAAATTCATTAAATCTTGAATTAATGTTATATTATCTTCATTAAAATTGCTTTCGCAATAGCACATATTATCATATATGCTTTCGCAAATATCATAGAAACTTTCGTGAATATCTTCAACCATTACGCATTCATACATTTTTCAATATTTCAATATATTATATACTATTGAATATTATCAATTTTTATTTAATTCCTTATGTATGCAAAATAAATTGTAATAAATATACTAATAGGATTATAAGTATAATATTGGTATTCGCATCAAAGTTCGCAAGATATGAAGCAATAATCCCTGAAGCGATAATCATTGAACTATCTCCAAGTATTGCAAAATATGATATTTCATCCGCGTAATCCTTAAAAACATCAATAATCTTATTTGAACCTTTTGGTATTTGTCTAATCATTATATAGAATAGTATGTCGTGAATTACTTGCAATACAACCATCAATAATATAAAATTTATTATTGAAAACTCGTCAAATATGTAATAATATATTGCTCTTGCTATGATTACGACTAAAAATATTACAAGAACATCTGCTAAGACTGCTGATAATAAAAACTGTTGATACCACAACTTTAAATTTTTACCTAATATATTTGAATATGACATAATAATACCAATAATATCCACAATAAGAATTGCAGCTATTATTGGTAAATAATCACCTATATTATTGAA
>Ga0209296_1001549_pt1 | contig 17481 bp, 11 predicted proteins | sample S_130206_EF_Meta_FD_187319 | JGI IMG/M metagenome (GOLD analysis project Ga0209296, IMG submission 187319) | Freshwater microbial communities from Lake Simoncouche, Canada to study carbon cycling - S_130206_EF_MetaG (SPAdes) (version 2) | ecosystem: Environmental > Aquatic > Freshwater > Lake ...
TTTTATTAGTCAGAAAACTGCCACCAACAAAAATATCAATTGTGTTATTACTTGGTGTTATGCAAAAAGCAGTTCCGTTGAGTCCAGCAGTGCCAGCACCAGTATAAGCAATTTGTTGCCATCCACTAGGAATATTGCTCAAATTAATATAAGACATTCCATTTATTTCAAGTTCATTTAGTGGATTGAGGTTATATGTTTTGAGCAGATTACCAACCGCGTATAAACGATTTGCACTTTGCTGATAATACAATGCATACACTGAATATTGGGCTCCTGGAGCATCCGTGCCAAATCCGCCATTCAAATCACTGATGAAGACGCCAGTTGTTGAAAACATTGCCACTGAATTGCATACATTTCCATTCAATGTGTAAAAATCGCCACCAATGAATATGTGTGAAACTCCGTCTGTTGCCAACGCATTAACTTGAAAATTGTCTCCTTGATTGTACCCGCCAACTGCTTCAGCGAATTGAAGAAACTCTCCTTCTTGCCCGGGAAAAGGGGTGACATTGTCAATTATCGTCAATTGTTGATTTGAAGCGCCGGGAGTGAGGTCGTATGTCGGGGTGGAAACATACAGCACTTCGGGAATATAAGTGACTTCATTCGTTGTCGAATTGTAATGAACGTAGTTGGAATACTGCGCATCCGGAATGGATGGTTCAAAGGTTGCATCGGCATCTCTCAATGCCCGGATGACGGTTGTGTTGGAACCCGCCCCCACCGCGGTAGACCCAATTATAACCGAATTGCTGTCTGTTGCACCTTGAGTTTGCGTGTTTGTTCCTATGATTATGTTGTCGCTTCCGCCCGTGTTATTAAACCCGGAAAAATGACCCAATGCAATATTATTGGCTCCAATGTCATTGGCCATTAGTGCGCTGGATCCAATTCCGGTGTTTTGGGTCCCACTCGTGACACTGGTTAGAGCAGAAGAACCCACTGCCGTGTTCAATGTTGATGCATTGTTTGTCAAAGCAGCATGTCCCACCGCCGTGTTATTGCCGGTGTTGTCTTGTTGCAATGCGCTAGAACCGATTGCCACATTGTTGGCTCCATTAACATTGTTCTGCAATGCAGAATTTCCAATGGCTGTATTGTTGGATCCACCAGTTGAACTGGACAGTTCCATCGCATGTGCGCCCAAATTGACGTTTGTTTCTCCCAAATAAGAACTGTCCGAACCGATTGTCCATTGCCCCCCAACAGTTTGATTCCAAATGAGATATTGACCTTGAGTATTTGCTGGTATCAATGGACCTGCTGGACCCGTTGCTCCCGTTGCTCCCGTGGCACCCATAGCGCCCGTAGCGCCTGTTGCGCCTGTTGCGCCTGTTGCACCCCTTGCGCCGGTTGCACCTGTTGCGCCAGTTGCACCCGTAGCACCTGTTGCGCCTGTTGCACCCGTTGCACCCGTTGCGCCTGTTGCACCCGTTGCGCCTGTGTCTCCTTGAGCACCGGTGGAGCCCGTTGCGCCTGTTGCGCCCGTAGCACCCGTAGCACCCGTATCTCCTTGAGGGCCGGTGGGACCAATGGTGCCAACAGAACGGATTATGACCAGAGCCATCGTGAAAGCATTGGCTGGAAATGTGTAATATCCAAGCGGAGGAGCTGGAACCGACAGGGTTACGCCTAATTCAACGTAATCATTTGGATGCGATGCGTCGACGCTATTTATGATCCATGTTTGATATTGGTTGCTGAAGCCTTGATTCTGCAAAATGAGAATATCTCCCGGTTGCAATGTTTCAAGAAACACGTCGATGTCATTTCCATTATGATCAAAACTGGAAATGTATATGATGGTCGCGTCAAGTTGTCCCGAAGTGTTCCATGTAAAATTTCCTGGATTGGCTGGGTCGGTATTGGTCGTATCTGCTAAATAATTGAAAAATGAATTGGACTGTCCAGCAGGACCTTGCGGACCGGTTGCACCCGTGGCACCCGTGGCACCCGTGGCGCCTTGAGCACCTGTGGCACCCGTGTTTCCTTTTGCTCCTTTGGGACCCATGGGTCCAGGTGGGCCTTCCGCGCTGGTTGCACAACAGCACACCGTTTTATTTGCTAAATATGCAGAATAGGATGATGATGACATAATGTATAACCTGTTTGATTTTGCATATATTATGTTAATAAAGTATAAAAAAATTACACTTTAATCACAATTTTGAAAATGAAGTGTGTCGACACGCAGCATATTCAGTTCATTGTAAAATATAAAACAGTCTATGATTTTTTGGATTTTGATGCAATATTGACCGCATGAATTGATTCAATCGCACTGTCATGCATTGCAATCAGTCCGTCTCTCTCGACATTCAACTGCTCAATGTCAGTGTTGTCCCGTTTTTCAAGCATGATGCGGTCCTCAGCGTTCAGTTCGAATTCAACCACATTTTTGAACCCGTAAATCCGATTGTTTTGCTTGCTAATGATCAACGGCGTCAGCGTTGAAAACGCCAACGGAACAACCCCCGACATTGTAATGCCATTGATGTGATCATCATTCTGCAGGTCGGTCATGACATAATCGCACTTTCTCAGCAGCTCGATCATGTCGCGCGTATCCATTTTTTCATGCAAATGAATGTTGATTTCGACCCCGATTGCGTTCATTTTAGATGCAATGTCATCCAATTTTCTCCCAATGAAATGAATGTGAAGGGGCACCCTTGCAGACAAGCGATTGATTGCGAGGTGATTCAAGACGATTTGCCAACCCACCGATATCGCAACATGAATGCAGTCTGGTTCCAAATGTGTCATTTTATCAGTGGCTGAAATGAGGTCATAACATGGCAGCGCCCATCGCTTATCATTTCCCGCAAATGGGCGCAACCCGATGTGGTGCGTATACTCGGGACGACGGTTTGAAACGTGGTTGTCAGTGACAATGCATCGGTCATCAATCCATTCACGTTTGAATGCAAAGTCATCATCCGTGGGAACAAAAATCAAATCAAACTCGTGCCGGGCATCGCAAAATTCGGAGACCGGACGGAATTGAAGATTGAGGGTTTTGAACTGCGTTTTGTAAAAATCCAGCCATCCCAGGTTGTTTTTGGTTTCCGTGAATATTGACACGGCGGTTGACGACGCATCATTGCGGCAAGCAAAATGCGCCAAAATGTGGCCGAACAATTCGTAGTGGAACGGGAACGAATTGAAAATGGCAACGCGCTTCCCAACGAGGGTTTGTTTCCATGTATCGGCTCGGGTGGCCCAGGAGCAGCTCTCGGCATGTGCGCGCCCCTCCTTGCGCAGGGCCTCTTTTTTTTCCTCATCGTGCGCGAGATGACGCAGCGTTTGAATCTCTGAACCCGGGGAAATTTGCACGCCGCACCCGTTCATGGTGTCCGTCAAACCGGCCATCGGATAATACAAGCAAATGACCCCGGACATGAGCATTTCCATTGCGGTTATGCAGGACGTCTCCGGCCAGTTGGTTGGATACAGCCAGTACTCCGCCGTGCTCATTTCGGCATACAGCTGCGTCGGGTTGAGTTTTCCCACGTGCTGAATGCGGTTGTCCGGGAACTCCTGATTCAAAGATTCTATGCGGGCCTCAATGCGCCGTTCGTCGTCGTTGCACGGAAATGCTTCGTACGTCGAGACAACAAGGGTTGCATGCGGCAGCGCCGCCACGACTTCGGGCCACAGTTCCAATACGCGCGCCAATCCGCGCTCGGTGCGCGACGTGTAGACGAATTTCTCCGCCTGTTTTGGGTTTGAAGCGCTCACCGGAAACAACTCCAAATCAATGCCGTTGTTTATCGTCGTCATTTTAGTTTTGAGGGCGGGATACAAATGACTGTATTGATCAGCATGCCACTGCGTTTGGCACACGCATCCATCGATGCATTCTGCCCATTTTGCAATGATTGCACCGTCGCTTAAATTGCTCCCGTACGACAATAATCGCGTGTCGTGCGCCCATATGTAGAACTGGTAAAATGAGCACGCGTTTCCATAGAGCTCCAAAAATGAAATGTAGCGCGAACAAATCACGGTATGAAATTCGGTTTTGCTCAACAGTTCCGGCAAGTCTTTCATGGACACGTAGACAACATTGAACTCTGCCAACTCTTCGGCGCACACGTCTCCCGCAACGTAAATCGTCATGCGATTCCCAATCAGTTTAAATCCCAACTCTTTCGACAACTGAGCAACCGCCTTTTCCGACCCCCCCAGCGCGCCGAGTTTCATCTTGCTGTAATTCCATTGCGTGTTGCAGTATCCCGTGTAAAACAGAATGTTGCGGCTGTTTTTAAACGCGCATTTCCCTTTTATTTTATCTTTCATTTGAACCTCGACAGAATTTTGATTTTGAGTAGGAGTCATGACAATGCTCAGGTTTTCAAATGTGCTGACTGGCACGCCATTGTCAATGACGAACTTCAAATACTCGTTGGCCAACGCTGTAAATGCATTCAGCGCGTCTGATTTCACGTGATTTATGAAAAACTGCAGATTGTGCATCAGGTTGCGCAGGTGCCATGCACTGAATGTGCGATGTTTTTCCTTGAAAATGAATTCATACATGCGAATGCCGCATTCCCGGTCTCCCATTCGGTCCGCAACAATGATCATGTAATATGGAACATAGAACCCGGCCTTGTCCGTCTCCACAAACAATTTTCCCGCATTGTTTTGAGGAGTTGTCATTTTCACCATGCGGAAATAATTGTATGCGATTTCATTCATGTTTTCACAGCAATAGTGCTGAATTAATGGATACAAGCATTCCACTCGCTCATTGTCATACGAGAATGCTTTGACCAAATAAAAATAGCCGTGTTCGGTTTGGTTCAGCGCTTCATAACATTGGTGCATGTAAAGACACGACAGATATTTTTCCTGCACCCAGTTGTCCTGCGAGAGGGTTGTTTTGTACCATTTGATTGCGTCTGCATGCCGTCCGCAATCGCGATAGCTGTTTGCACAATAGAATGCATAGCGTTTATAGAGTTCATCCCCCTTGGCCAACGCGACGGCATGGGCCGTTGCCAAAATGGTGGCGTCTTTCAAATACTTGTTTGGGTCCTTGTTGCGCGAACCGCTGCGCCCGGAAATCAGATAATAGTCGCCGTTCAAAATGCAGACGCGTGCTGGCGACGCTTCCTGACAACTGATGAATTCGTGCAACACCGACAGGTATTTGAACCGTTTGCGATTGTTTATTATCTGCGTGCGCGTGTAATTCATACCGGATTTTGGCACCCCGAACTTCAGGTGATATTCGTCAAATTCAACTTCCCTCGGAATGGTCATGGTGCCATGCAGTTCATCATCCGCGTCAAACACGAGCAAAAGGTCGGTTTTGTTGAACGCCCGTTCGAGCGCAAGAGTGCGGTTGTGCCCAAAATCAACCCACTCGTCGCAATACAGCTCTCCTGGAATGTTTTTTTCATTGAAGAATTGCGTGATTATCTCTCGAGTGTTGTCGCTCGAACCCGTGTCGCAGATGACCCAGTGGTCAAACCGTATTTTGGAACACAGCATCTCCAGGGTTCTACGAATGAGGTGCGATTCATCCTTGACAATCATGTTCAAACACATGGTTGGACTGACATTGCCATTGCCATTATTGCCATTGCCATTATTGCCATTGCCATTATTGCCAATTGCACGTTTGAAATGGTTGATGTTATGAGAAGTGCATTCAACTCCACGATTTGAATATTTTTCCAAAAATGTAATATTGGAATTATCAGAATCAGAATTGCCCTTTTTTATTCCCAAAAAATACAAGTCTTTGGATGCGGCGTTGTAATATGTGTCCCATGTTGAGAACAAGTCATTTAATGACAACACTTCAATAAGGTCTAATTCGGTGAGGTTTTTGTAATAGTCTTGCATGTCATCCAGGTGTTCAATTGAACCATAAGAAGCGCCCGGAGTGGTTCTTCGGGTTCCATGTTCTGCTCTACCGGTGGATGCACATGTGAAACAAAACAGTCCATCCTCTTTCAAGATTTCATATATTTTCAAAAATGATTGTTTGTATTCAGGGTCATGCTCAAAACATTCAGTGGACACAATTGTGTCAAACGTGTTGCTTGAAAAAGGTAAATCTTTAGTTTTTGATACAATTGTCACATTTGGTGCTTGGGTGACATCGTTGCCATTATACTCACAATTCTCAAACATGAATCGATTGTTTCCATTAATGTCTCCAGAACCAACATCTAAAACCCGCTTGTTTATAAAATAATTTCTCAAAATTCGTTTGACAAACAACGTAAAGTCTCTCGCCTCTGGGTGCATTTTGAAAATTTATATTATTGATTTCATTAACCAATATTTAAGCCTTTTTTTGATACAACAATTATAATAATTGTTTCCGTTTGTTTCTACATGCTGCCACCGCGGTTGAAATACTCGTTGCGAAATTCGAGCATGTAGCTGTCCGGAATGCGCACCCCGCGCATGAACTCTTGTGGTGTTCGCGTGCCTTCAATCAGATTTACGATCATGAAGAGTGCATACATGCCGCACTCCGTGTTGCGTTTTTGATGCTGTTTCCTATTTTCATAATATTTGAATTTGATGCCGAGAGAATTCCCCTGCTGCATGACCGTGTTCACAAAGGTTTGAATCTCCTTTTGCGGGCGGTCGCCGGTGCTGTCGAAAAAGAACACGTAGTTGTTTTTGCGGTTGGCGCCATCGACATTGATGAACAGCGACACCCAGTGCGCCCCGTCTTCCGTGTGCGGGTCCGTATTGAACACCACGCCGATTTGGTGCGTGCCTGAATCCACGTACTTCTTCAAATTGAAATTGCACAGCTCTTCCCACACGCAAACTCCGGCCAGTTTGGGTGCGTTGTAGTCGCTGGGCGACGGGCCCAGAAATTCAAACGCGGGAAACTTGTCCTCGTATTGCTTCATGACGTCTTCAATCTCTTCGCTGCTCAACCACTCGTCCGGGTCGCGAATCCACGACTTCGGTGCCTCCGGCGCAAATGTTGCATCATCCTTCGCAATCCGCTCGTTGAATTCATCGCCCGCAAGTTGCTTCATCCAGCACGCTTCGTTGCGGCACATGCGACCAAACCGCTGTTTCAACGCGGTCCATATTTCCTTCGGGTCGTTCGTTTCAATGCGGGCGTCTGGATGGCGCACATTCCAACCGTCTCTCAACTTGTGCAGCGTCTCGTTGTCGTAGCATGTGAAGTAATGCTGCTGAACCGGGCCGCACTTCAGCCGTTCGAAATCGTATTTCTTGACGGTTTTGGTTTTTCTTCCTCTGCTTGTGCCGCTTCTGCTTCTTCCGCCTCTGCTTCTTCCGCCTCTGCTTCTACGTTTGCAGCGCCTCACGTGTTTCGTTTTCATAGTATGATTGCTCAATTACAATATGAAAATAATTTAAAATAACTCACAATTTAAAAACAATATAAAAATCTACAAATCATTGGGGTTGGGTTTGGGTTTGGATGGTTTGGGCTTAATGTCCTTTGTTTTGAATTTGGGGTCATCCAGATTGATTTCTTTCATTTGGGGAATGGGCACGCGATTGCTGTGCGCCGACGACGCGGCGGGCGTGGTTTTAATAACGTAGGTGTCCAACGTGGGCGTGTGCTGCTTGTGCTTGTCGAACGACATCATTATCTCCAGCTTTCGCTTCGACGAGTCTGCGAGCACCGCTACATCATTATCATTATCGCCCTCGTCATCATCATCATTATTATTGTCATTTTCATTATGCGAATGTTCTTCCACAATGGGCGGCAGAAACCCGATTTCAACGCACTCCGCCATGTGCTCTTCTTGCAGCGTGTCATTTTTATCCTTGTTTCTAAAATACGTGATGCACGCTTTGGCATACGCCTCGAATGCCTGAAGCACAAATATGTCGTTGACCGTTTCCCCCTTCAGCAAGTCCCGCGTCATTTCTGTGATCCTCTTTTTGTAGAAGCGTTTGGCTTTTTCGTATTTCCCGCTCAAGTCGGCTTCTTTGTTTCGTAGGTACCGCTCGTACTGTGGCTGATTCACCATGAGATCCAGCGTGACGTGGTCCACTTGGTCCAAATTCAGGTTCATCCGGTTTTATTTTTTCAAAATGAATCAATATAATAAATCAATCGCATATTATGTGCAAATATGCAATTGTTCGCGATTTTAGCGCACCAATTTCTCTCAAGAACAGCATTGTATTCTGTTTGCCATGTATGTTGGGTCATTCACGATTCTTTCATGGTTCCGGACAATTTGAAGAATTTCATCCTCCTCATCGCAATCACCTACATGACCTTCTGGATAAACAATATTGTATATTGCATCGGTTGCATCTGTTGCATCTGTTGCATCTGTCCGTTCAACTGTTGTGACCCCTTTGAATGCCGGAAATATGCGACCTGCTGCGCCCTTTAAAATATACGTCATGTCTGATGCCGGGCCGAATTTAACGACACCACTAACTTCGCTTGTTCCTGGAGTTTTTTCAACATACATTTGATATCCATCTACTGGTGTTTCTATCAAATATTTCAATGATTTATTGGAAATCAAATATCCATTTTCATTGTCATATGCTGGATGAAAATAAGGTTGCATAAGTTCATTGTAAAAATTACTAAATTTTTGTGTACCAATTATTTTGTATCTTTGTTCTGGTAGGGTCCATCCATGCACTTCAAATGAAACCGTCTTTTCATTCCAATGTTTTCCATCATCTGCCAGCATGATTAATGGTGTGCTCATTGCCAATCGTGTGGTTGCAGCCTGGAGGAGTTTAGCGTGTTCTAAATAAGTTTCTGTATACTCAATCTTCGGCGGCGAAGAAGGAGACGACACTGGTTTGATACTACTAATTGCTCTACCGGCCGTGGTGTCGGGCATATTGCCACCGAGACGTTTATACAATGTTTGTTGGGATAAAATGTAATTGCTCACAAAACCTGGAAGACGTACAATGTATTCTGGTGTAAGTGTATTGGTGAGATTCAGAATATGTCCTAGTTCGTGGGCCAAACAGTGCTCGATGTTTGTTTGTGAAAACGGATATGTTCCCGTGCTGTCGGTTAATCCGTTTGTCAACATGGTTTTATTTATGCCTAGCACAAACCCATATGGCAGTTTGGTTCCTTTCAATTTTACAGCACCAGCTCCTGCAATCCCTACCGTGTATGAATAGTTTATTCCAACCAACTCAAAACCTTTCCAGTCTTTACCAAATTCTTGTTTGTATTTTGTTCTTATCGCGTTCAACCCATCTGGATGAAACGATAAAAAATTCTTCCACCTAATCGTCGCAGCAACCAATGCAAGCCAATGATTGGTTTCTAATTTTTTATCCGGGTAACCTATGAATTTCTTCCCATCAAATGTGGTGTTGAAACTGTATATGTTAAATAAATTGTCTAATGCTGGTGCCGGCGGTGGGGGTGGGGGAGCAGCTGCAACCATATTCATGGTTCCTGAGACGCGTGGTGCCTGTCTTGATATTTTGTTTTGCATTGCAATGTTTCGTGCGCCAGCACCCCCCGTTGCAGTAAACTTCTTCTTAGAAGGCATGAGTCCGGTTTTTTTGGACGACGGCATGTTTATTTGAATTTTGGATTGCTTTATATTATCAAAATAATTAATATAAATCATCTGTGCGTATCATTATTGCTGTTCGCCAGCTGCGTACACGTCCTTTAATAGGCGCGCCGATGGGTCTAATGTTCCCTCGCAAAATGGGTGCCTCCAAAAATATGGAATGGTCTCTGCGCGTCCTTTTCCATGAAAATGACGCTCAAACACCGTCCGGTAATAATAGCTCTCCTTGTCGTAAGGCGCATTGTGCTTATACTTGTTCAACTCCTTTGCAACACTAAATTCTGTGTGGCTCACACGCGTGTCCACGTATTCTTTGATGATTTGCACCCAGGTGCGGTCGTGCCCGCTCACGCCGTCGCTGAACGCCTCTTTGCGCCGCCACATGACGTCTTCCGGCAACAACCCCGCAAACGCCGTGCGCAGCAGGTGCTTTTCCACGGCGTAGTCCGCGCCCTCCCCGAACCGCTTCATCCACGGCGGCAGGCTCATGACAAATTCCAAGAACGTCTTGTCCGCGAACGGCACGCGCGCCTCCAGTCCCGCCCCACTGATGCTCTTGTCCGAGCGCAGCAGGTCGAAAAAGCGCACGTCGCGCACCATGCGCACATTCTCCCCAGCAAATGCGTGGTCGCTGGGCGCCTTGGTGAACCCGCGATACGACCCGAAAATCTCGTCGCTCATGTCGCCGCAGAATATCACCACGTTGTCCGTGTTCTCATAAATGTATTTGCTGACCAAGTAGTTGCCAACCGACGCGCGCACGGTGGTGGTGTCGTAGCTCTCAATCTGGTAAATGGTGTCGTCAATCGCGTCCAAAAACTGCTGCTCCGTCAGGCACACCTCGTGATGCCGCGTGCCCAGGTGCTCCGCCACCCGCCGCGCCCACTTCAAGTCCACGGACCCCTCCAATCCGACGGCATACGTGTTGACCACAGTGCCTGGTTTAGCCATGTGCCTGACAACGAGTGCGGTGACAATGGAGCTGTCCAATCCGCCCGACAGCAGACAACCCACCGGGCGGTCGCTCATCAACCGCTTGCACACCGCCAGCTCAAACAAGTTGCGCACCAACACGCATGCCTTTGCTTCCAGCACCGCCGGGGACGCGTTGATGTCATCATCCAAAGACGCCGTGCCGAAATTGTACACATACGGCACATCCAGTGCTTCATTCAATTGTAGATCGCCGTAATAAGACTGCAGACTCGTTTCGAATTTGTTTGGGCCTTGAACCTTGGACAGCGTCATGTAGCACCCACCCGGAAACTGTTCCACATGCGAGCAGTGCGCAAGCGCCTTCATTTCACTAGCAATCGAAATGTCGTGATTATAATCGCTGGAACTGCCGGTGTAAAGCGACCTCACTCCAAACGGGTCGCGCGCAACGTGCACCAGGTCGCGCTCCATGTCAATGAGAACAAGTGAAAACACGCCGTCCAGCTCTTTCAACGTCGCGCACATGTCGCCTTTAAATAGTTTATACAAATGGATGATGACCTCACAGTCCGAACCACTGACGCAATTGAACCCATATTTTTGGTTCAATTTAGCGTGGTTGTAAATCTCGCCGTTGCAAATGAGCTGGCAGCCCAGCAGGTTGAACGGCTGGTCGCCGGTTGCGGTCAGGCCGTTGATCGCGAGGCGATGAAACCCGATGCAGCGCTGTCCATCAACAACGAACCGGCTGTTGTCTGGACCGCGGTGAGAGATTTTAGCAAAATTTTGTTGCAAGGTCTTCAACACGTCCATAGGAACACGTGTGTCCGACCCGTTTGACTCATAGTAAAAAATGCCGCACATTGTTGTTGGAGAGAACCTAATAATAAATGCATTAAACTCTTTAAATAAGTGTTCAAAAATATTAAATAATATATTGACAGAATACAATACAGACAACATCCAATATCAACACAACAACAACAACAACATGTCAGACCGATTTTATGGCGTCCCAACGGGTGTCGCGTATTGTCAGCAAGAGCGAACCGAAGAGCTGAGCCGTCGCATGAGAGAACGCAACATTCCGTCGGCTCCTCTGCAACCGCAGCTGGGCGCGCGACCCGTGTTGACAAAATACACCATCATGCCCATTCTGGACCAGCGCGCCCAAACAACTGTCCCCATCATGAATTATCCGATTTACAACCCGGAACAGGTGTTCAATCCGGGCAGTGCGGTTGCGCCGTGGTCGGGCTACGCCACGGCAGTCAACGTGGAATCCACGCTGCGCAGCCAGTTTTTTGGGCTGCAACGGTGCGAACAGGCCGAGTATGTTCCATCGTCCAAGAGCGACCTGTACAACGTGCGCATCGAGTCGCGCCAAATCCATCAAACCCATCCACTGCTTTTTAGAACGGAGAAGTTTGACCCCATGAACCCGGATTGCTTCAATTTGGCAAACCGCACGTTCAACAATTCCACGCGCACTGAACTTAAGAACGTTGAATGAATGTGATTTTTTAATGTATAGTATATTTAATACTGTATATTTGTGTAAAAAATGGATGCAGACCGAGAATTTTTGGCTTCATTGAATGCACAAACCTATGAAACAATGATAGATTTACCAGTTGGAAATGTGGTGCAAAGGTCAGTGGTTAGGACCATGATGAAACACATTGAACCATTGTTGATGACACTTGGACATTTACATGCGCATGTGGATGCTCTCCTTGTTAAAGAAGAAACTCATGATGAAACCGATGAAAGCATCAGAGAGAAAATGTTGGATTACACTCCTGCAACCTTGGTGAGTGAGTTTATACCCCGTTTAACACGTGACATATTGGAATTGAATCACCAAATCGCACCCGGCAGTTTTCGCTTCAAGCGTGATTCATCGCAATTTGCACAACACTTCATCCCATTCAATCTCATTCTCATGACAGAACCTGAAGTTCTTTGGCAACCATTGACAATTGACCCCGCGACTAGAGAGTTGTGCGTCAACAGTTCATTCAACGACAAATTGATTGAAGCAAATGCCCAAATAACAGAGGCAATCCTTGCTTTGAACAGATTCAAGCATGAACACGCACCAAGCCCTCCATCTGATAGACCGACTCATCCTGCAGTGAGGGGTGCACCACATTTCCCGTTTACTGTTGCATCGGTTTCTCCTAGTGGCGCAGTGAGACAATCAGACTTATTTCGACGACCAGAACCCGTTATACCATTTTCACTAGCACATGCACAAGTATTTGCGGACGATGCTGCGGATGATGACGCTGCTGCGGATGCTGGTGCACATGCTGCCATCATGGAACCTGTATATGAAGAATCTGAAGATGATGATGATGAAGAATCTGAAGACCATGATATGGTAGAACTGCACCAGCAGCAGCACCAGCAGCACCAGCAGCAGCAGCACCAGCAGCACCAGCAGCAGCAGCACCAGCAGCAGCATCCGCCTCAACTAAGACACAGAAAAAGTTATACGGTCACGCTGCATGGACGGATGTTGTCGCCCTCGTGGTTTGAATTTCCAATTGACGAAGATTTGAAAGATATAACTTACACTTCCCCCCACGCAGGTCAACTCGCACCTTATAGAACCATCCGCCTGCCAAATTTACCCACGGTGCACGGTGCCGAATTTATTTCTGCACCAGACCCGAATGAACACAGGGATGTTATATTCGGAAATAGCGGTGAACGATGCCCGACTGGCACTGGGTGGGTTGGATTGAATCCAGTTTTGTTTGCATGCGACTCATTCGAAGAACTTTCAGACCCCATTGTAGGCGAGTTTAGACAGGAACTTTTACCATACATTGGAATATGGGCATTTGATTCGATTGATGGCCAAATCATTTCAAATTCAAAAAGAAATGTCATTAATGTTGAACAATTGATTCGTTTGTACAACACCGACCGAAGTTATGGAACATATAGGCTATTGTTTGAGATAATAAAAAAAGATTTAGAACAAACGCGCAGAATCACGCCTTTCCCATTTTCAGTAAACATTGTGTTTCATATTTGTCGCGGTGGTGATTTGACTCAAACGTTTGATCACATGGGCATTACAAATAAATTTCTCGTTCAGGACACGACGATGGAAGTCTTCATGCAAAAACGTTTTTTCAAATATCCAGATGGAGCACAAATCGTTCTTGTTAATCAAATGCCACCTAATTATGTCATGGAAATGATTGGGTTCAATCTATCAGCTCAATTTGTACACATGCATCCATTGGGAAGCCGCAATGTGCGTCATGGGTTGCATTTCGTATCGCAAGGATGTTTTTACAATTTGATGGTTTATTTGGGCATAATATCTCACGTTGGAGGAGAAGTAATGACTTCAATTCAAGATAAAGGAATAACTTCTAGAATGTTTTTGAATTTCGTCGATTTAATGAATAGACACAGAAGTTTCGCTGGTTTAAGACATTTCGACCCATTCACGAGTCGATTTATAGTCGAACGTCTTCCAATTGTTCTAATTCAACCAGATGCAGCGCTTGTTCGCAGCAATGGGATTTCTAAATTATTGCATGTCATGATTGCCACATCTGAGAAGTTTATAACAACCATGTTGCGGTCACCGCAGGGCGAGAGACCTCCCCCACATGCAATTTTGGTGAAGTTGATGCACAGACGACAAAGAGAAGAACTAGTGAATGCAGAGGAACTTGGACATTGGGTGGCATTCATAATAGATCCAAATGATTCGGCAATGCGTGAATTGCCACAATTGTCGCCCTATCAGCGGGCAATTGCGATTGCACCCTGGAGATTCGTGGACCCACAAGGTTTGTCAATCCATACTGAACGACAACATGGGACACCATTCTCGTACACTGTTCCAATGTCATTCAAACTGTTGCGAACACTGGATGAATTGTGCACATCATTGAATGAATTTGAGCCAAAATTCAGCCACATTGACTTGTTTTACATTGCAATGCCACCTGGTCAAGTGCCGCAAGGTTTCACTTTGCCCACTAGCGAAATAACGAATAGTGGTGCACCTCTTGGAGGCAAACGTCGGAGAACCAAGAAACACTTAAAAAAATGCAAATCCAAATCCAAATCCAAATCCAAAACCAAATCCAAAACCAAATCCAAAACCAAATCCAAAACCAAATCCAAAACCAAATCCAAAACCAAATCCAAGCCTATTGGAAAACGCAGCAAACGCAAACATTGATGCCTGCATCAAATCACATGTCAAATCGTATGAATTAAATCGAATCATACGATGCAAATTGATTAGTAATATAATCATGCGTTGCGCTTAAAGCGATCCGAGCATTGCGCCGACGTAGCCGGATGTGTAATAGTACACCACGGCAAATACGACGGCATGCACGAACGCAACCACGTGCTTGGAACCGTTGGGCGGAATGCGCAACAGGACGTTGGGGCTAAGCACGTAAAACAGGAAAACCAAATAAATGAAGCTGGCAAAGTTGAACATTGGATGAGTTTATAATATACACAAATAAAATAAAATGAAATATGCCATGTTTTGCTAAATGCAAATAAATTGCGATTACAGTTTCTTCTTTGTTTTTTGTTTCGAATCCGGTTTTTGTTTTTGCAATTTGTATAACTCCGGTTTTGCAGCGCCGTTGAAAAATTCGTTCAAGTGTTCCATGATTTTCTTGCTAATGATTCGGTCGATTTCTTGTTCCATCGGGTCCTTTGGAACATGCGCATTCTGAAACCGTTGCATGAATTGCAGAATGCGGTGTCCAAATTGTTCTGCGCTGAAAACGGTGGCACGCAGCGCACTCGATTGCATGAACCGGTCCACCAATGTGTGTACGCTCAGCTGATGCACATACGGTTTCACATTGATGTAATACACCTGGTCGTGCTCCATTTGTGAATGCATTTGGTCGTCCAAAAAGCACACTTCCACGTTGGACGGCAGCTTGGTGCACCGCATGAAATCGTCATACGTCTTGTCATGCGTGGTGCGACCCATTTCTATGATTTTACCGTTGATTTTGAACGCTGCTACAATTTTGTCAAACAGGCGACCGCCCAGTTTGGATTCTATGTATCGAATGATGTGCTCAACCCACTCTCGCGGCCCGCTGTTGTTCGTGTAAACCATGACCCCGCAGCATTCGTTCGACTCTTTTTTCGTTTTCAAGAACCGCAAAAGGTCCAGAATGTTGGGACGCAAGAATTCGGGGAATGCGTTCATCAAATGGTCAAAGTGCGCGTATTGTGCGGTGGGGTCATTGTTCCACGCCATTTTGGTGAGAGCATCGCAAAAAATGCCGAGTTCCACAAAGTATCCAATGGTTTCGTCCACATCAAGCACCACTATTTTTTTCAGCGGCGGGATGACCATTGTCGTTGTCATGGCAACCCGAATGTGTTGAATGGAATTTTACTTAATGCAAATTTAAGCTATAATAATTCAATATTTAAAAATGTATGACTATTTATGTGAAATGTGAAATGCAATAAGCAATGACGGAGTCAAAATATTTTTTTATACCGGTTTAATAGGAAACTAGGTTTTAACATTGTTGGTTTAATATAATTCGAGGTTCGTTCCAAAAAACAATGGCCGACATGAAAATGACAAAATCCGATTATGAGAAAATTCTCTCTTATTACAAAATCACAATCGACAATTTAAGCAACATGGAGCTAAAACGAAAAGCGGAAGAAATTCTGGCAACCAAGTTGTGCAAATGCATCAAGGCGGTGGAGAAAAAGGTGGGCACTCAAAATGCAATCGCGCTTTGCACAACCAGCGTCATTGGGAAAAAAGGATTGAAATACTTCGACTTGTCATGCAAGGGACGGGCGCGGTTTAATCCTCGCAAGGGAATGAGTGGGAGAAGACGGCATGCGTCGCTGATAACCAAAACCCGCAAAAATATTATATCTGCCAATTGATAAATATGGTGTTCTTCTTCATTGCAGATTTGGCGCTGTCTATTGCATTCAAAGTGAGCACATGGTGTTTAGGAAAAACATACGATGGAATTGCTTATCTTGTGTCGCGCAGAAATAAAACAAATGATGAGGATGACGATGGCACCGAGTTTGTCTTGATTTCACTGGATGATTATCGAGCTTTGCGATGCCGCCAAAATTGTCCCGTGAATCATGAGCCCGTGAATCATGAGCCCGAACCAGAATCATCGGTTCCGGTTCCATCGTCTTCCGCGTCATCCAAGTAATCCATTGCGGCAAGAATTACGCGCTCTTGCGGACTCAGTCGCTGAAAAATGACAGCTTCGTCCATGATGATGTGAAACATGGCGGGGTTGGGGTGCGTTTTGCACAACAACTGCACTCCCTTTTGACCGATTTTGATGTCGCAAATGATGCCTCCCTTTGCAAGAGTGAGCCTATCCGGTTTTTTTAAATCAATCCATCGAATATAGGACCCATGAAGCAGTCCATCCAGGTCATCCACGTGTCGATATTCTCTCAGTTTATGGAAGTAATCTTCCAAAATGGGTTGATTGAATCCAAGTTGTTGCAGTTGACGCCATTTTTCTGCGTTTATTTTGTGCGTGGTTAAATTTGAGACGGATGCGTTGTTTTCATTTTCAAGCGCCTTTTCAAGCGCAGTTATGTCCAACTGTGCTGAATTCGACACTGGCTTCATTGTTCGATTCGATGGTGTGTGTTCTCCCTTGCTTTGCTTTGGCAGAATGCCATGCAATGTGTTTATATTTTTATCAAAAAACATAAACAATATAAACCCATTGAGACTATTATTATAACAATACATGTTCAGAGTTATTCGGAAATTCATCAAAAAAATAACAATGAACGCATATGATTCCATCGGAAATGTGGATGTGAACCCGTCATCATCTGCAACTGCAACAACTGCAACAACTGCAACAACTGCAACAACTGCAACAACTGCAACAACTGCAACAACTGCAACAACTGCAACAACTGCAACAACTGCAACAACTGCAACAACTGCAACAACTGCAAC
>Ga0209296_1001550_pt1 | contig 17477 bp, 15 predicted proteins | sample S_130206_EF_Meta_FD_187319 | JGI IMG/M metagenome (GOLD analysis project Ga0209296, IMG submission 187319) | Freshwater microbial communities from Lake Simoncouche, Canada to study carbon cycling - S_130206_EF_MetaG (SPAdes) (version 2) | ecosystem: Environmental > Aquatic > Freshwater > Lake ...
CAAGGGGATGGAGGTGTCGCCCGCATCCGTCCACTTCTTGCCCATAAAGGGCGCCCAGTCCACGGTGAATTGGGTTTTGAAGTTGGTCAAAACGGGTTCGGTTGTGTTTTTGCCAGCATCCAAAGCGGCGCGGTAGGTCTTTGCCATGTCGTCGCCCAGGGTTTCGCCCAAGCCTTGCGTGGTCAGTTTGTCGGCAAACAGTTTGCGGGTGCCGGGATGGGCCGCGATTTTTTTGTACATCAGCGGTTGAGTCAGCGCAGGGGTGTCCTGCTCGTTGTGACCCAGCTTACGGAAACAGACCACGTCCAACACCACGTCTTTTTGGAAAGTCATTCGGTATTCGAGCACCAACTGCGTAGCCAAAACGACGGCCTCGGGATCGTCACCGTTGACGTGCAACACTGGGGCCTCGACCATCTTGACGATGTCGGTACAGAACACGCTAGAGCGCATGTCGCGGGGGTCCGAGGTGGTGAAACCAATCTGGTTGTTGATGATGATGTGGACCGTGCCGCCTGTGGAGTAACCACGGGTTTGGGCCAAGGCAAAGGTTTCCTGGTTCACGCCTTGGCCACCAAATGCGGCATCACCGTGCACCAGCACGGGCAGAACTTGCTTGCCCAGCGGATCGTCACGGCGGTCCATGCGGGCGCGCACCGAGCCTTCCACCACGGGGTTCACGATTTCCAAATGCGAGGGATTGAACGCCAGCGACAGGTGAACGGGGCCACCGGCGGTGTTCACATCAGAGCTGAAACCTTGGTGGTATTTGACGTCACCGGCAGGCAACTCTTCAGGCGCAGTGTGGTCAAACTCGGCAAACATGTCTGCAGGCAGTTTGCCCATGATGTTGACCAACACATTCAGTCGGCCGCGGTGGGCCATGCCGATCACGACTTCCTGCACGCCTTGCGAACCGGCTTGCTGGATCAATTCGTCCATGGCCGCAATGAAGCTTTCACCTCCTTCGAGCGAGAAGCGCTTTTGGCCGACGTATTTGGTGTGCAAATAGCGCTCCAGTCCCTCTGCAGCCGTCAGGCGGTCGAGGATCAGCTTTTTCTTGTCCGATGTGAAATTGGGCTTGCTTCGAATGCTTTCGAGCTTTTGTTGCCACCAGCGCTTTTCAGCCTGGGCGGTGGTGTACATGTACTCGGCACCCATCGTGCCGCAATAGGTTTCGCGCAGTGCATTGAGCAACTCACGCAGTGACATGCGGTTTTTGCCAAAGAAGGTGTTGCTCGTGTCGAACACGGTTTCTTGGTCGGCGTCGGTGAAGCCGAAGAAAGCGGGGTCAAGGTCAGGAATGTTGGGGCGCTCGGTGCGCTTGAGCGGGTCCAGATCGGCCCAGCGTTGGCCCACATTGCGGTAAGCGGCGATCAGCTGCTGAACAGCCGTACGCTTGCGGCCCATTTCAACATCGGCACTGGCCAGAACGACTTTGGTGCCACCGGCTTTGGCCCGCTCGGCAAATGCGTTGATGACCGGCTGGTGAGGCACGTCTTTGGTATTGGAGCCATCAAGTGCTGGAACGTGCTGGAGAGCGTCGAAGTAGTCGCGCCAGGAATCGGGCACGCTGCCTGGGTTGGCCAAATAATTTTCATACATCTCTTCGACGTAGGGGGTGTTGCCCCCGAAGAGATGGGTATTGCCTGCATAGGCAGAGTAGACGGAATTAGTCTCGCTCATATTTCGCTGACCTTCGTTTCCCTCGGGGAAACATTAGTTGGTGGATTGTTACCTTCCGCGACACGGCTGGACCGGTTGGCGGATGCGACTGTGGCATGGGAAGGGCCGAAGTGACTAAGGTATTGTGCCATGGGAACACCGATATAAAAATCACAGATGAATTAAATTAAATTCCATTAACGTAAACGAATAGATTCTGAAAGAACTTAAGTTATCTTTTGATCAACTCCACAATCTGCTGCAATGCAGTCGGATCGTCCATGGTCGTCAAGTCACCAGGATCGCGCCCCTCAGCAACGGCTTGTATGGCACGCCGCAGCAATTTACCGCTGCGTGTCTTGGGCAATGCTGTGACAAAAAACACACGTGATGGACGGGCAACGGCACCCAACTGGGCGTCCACCACCTTCATAACTTCCCCCTCCAGCTTCAAGCGTGCCGCCAATTCGGTCAGACCTGTGGTGTCTTTGGCAATGGCGAAAGCCATGGCAACCTGCCCTTTGAGCTGATCAGCAACGCCAACGACTGCGACTTCTGCAATGTTGGGATGACTTGAAATGCTTTCTTCTATTTCCCGTGTACCCAAGCGGTGGCCCGCTACGTTGATCACGTCGTCGGTACGACCCAGAATGAAGTAATAACCATCCTCGTCACGTACCGCCCAGTCAAATGTGCTGTAGACCAATTTTCCGGGAACTGTCTTCCAATAGGTTTTGACAAAACGTTCGTCATCGCCCCATATAGTTTGCAGATTGCCAGGGGGAAGTGGGCCTTCAATGGTCAACACCCCCTTCTGGTTCGCGCCAAGCAATTCTTCACCCGTCTGCTCATCGACCAGTTTCACGTTGTATCCATAAATGGCTTTACCTGGCGAGCCAAACTTACTGGGTGCTTTTTCCACGCCGTTGCAAATGCTCAAAATGGGCCAACCTGTTTCTGTCTGCCAGTAGTTATCAATGATGGCCTTGCCATTTAGCCCTTCAGAAATCCATTTGGCGGTGGGCTCGTCCAGCGGCTCCCCTGCCAGAAATAAAGCTTGCAAGCTGGTCAGGTCGTACTTTGTGAGGAGCGCAGGATCTTGTTTTTTCAACACCCGAATGGCTGTGGGAGCGCTGAACATGACATTGACCTTGTACTTTTCGACCAGGCTCCACCAGATTCCGCCATCAGGTCGGATGGGTAAGCCCTCATAGAGTAGGGTCGCCATGCCCCCGATCAAGGGGCCGTAAATGATGTAACTGTGCCCAACCACCCAGCCAATGTCGCTCGTGCAAAAGAATGTGCCTCCAGGTTGTCCCTCAAAAATGTGTGGGATGCTGGCAGCCAAAGCCACGGTATACCCCCCTGTGTCCCGTTGCACTCCTTTGGGCTTGCCGGTCGTACCTGATGTGTAGAGTGTGTAGCTGGGATGTGTGGATTCGACCCATTCGCAAGGCACCACAGCGTCCATGTGCTTGGCCCGTTCGGTAACGTAATCCACATCGCGACCTGGCACAGGGATGAATTCGGCCAGTTTTCGATCAACCATGATCACGTTTGCGGGCTTGTGGGCTGAGAGCTTGATCGCATCATCCAGCAAAGGCTTGTAGGGTACGCATTTGCCACCTCGCGAACCGGCATCTGCACTGATGATGACTTTAGGAGTTGCATCTTCTATGCGTGTCGCCAAGGAATGAGAAGCAAAACCTCCGAAAACAACGGAATGGATGGCACCCAAACGGGCGCAAGCCAACATGGCAAAAGCAGCCTCGGCCACCATGGGCATGTAAATCAGCACACGATCACCTTTGACCACCCCCAGATCCCGCAAGATGGCGGCCATGCGCTGCACTTCAGCATGCAAATCGCGGTAGGTGTAGGTCTTTTCCTGCTCGGTTTCAGTCGACACAAATATCAAAGCAGCTTGGTCTGCACGGTCTTTGAGGTGCCGATCCACCGCGTTGTGGCACAGATTGGTCTCGCCGCCCACAAACCATTTGGCAAAAGGCGGATTGCTGTAATCGCATATCTTCTGGGGTGACACGTTCCAGTCCACCAACTTGGCCTGCTCAGCCCAAAAGGCGTCACGGTCATGGATAGACCGCGCGTGAAAGTCAGCAAATCTGGCCATGAATGTCTCCTCAAAATTTGAATCAAGTCGGAATTCCATGGCCCTGCGGCATGCACCCCTTCTGAATTCATAATTATTCATGAGGGACTTGCTACAAACTGACTTTCACAGAACAAATCAAGTCCTGATGCCACATTGACCCTGCGCAAAACGCTGGGAATGAAAAGATCAAAAACTTACTTGATCAGGCTTTGCCAGTATTTAAACGCCGGGTGCTCTGCGCTGCGCAGCCATTCAAAACCCACCATTTCTGTGGTCACCAATTCAGCACCAGCACCTGCCAAGCGGTCAAACGCTGCGTCGCGGTTGCGTTCGTTGCGAGAAGTGCAAGCGTCGGTCACCACCCACACATCAAACTCATCTTCTAGCAGGTCCAAGGCGGTTTGCAGTAAACACACATGAGCCTCGCAACCGGCAATCACAATCATGTTGCGCTCAGGACTGGCGTTTGGACTCTTTTGCAAATGACGCGGCAAACTGCGCGCGTTGCCTTTAGGTGCCTCGGGTTCGGGCTTAAGCCATTCGCCCAAACCCTCTTCCATGGCACTGAACTGCATTTTGGCCAATACTTTTTGGCAAAGTGCACTGATCTCTGGACACATCTCCCCCAATCCAGAAGGGTTTTGCGCAGTGCCCCAAACCGGCACTGCCAAGCGGTCGGCCAATTGCGCAAGCAAAGTGGCGTTGGCCCAAGTCTTTGTCCCTTCGAACATCACAGGCAACAAACGGTCTTGGTAATCCACCAACACCAGCTGAGATTCTGACAATTCCAAAAGCATTTAAGGATCCAATAAGTTCAATATGCATCATTGTCGCAGGCTTAAAGACATCACAGAAGCCTTAAATTTCATTCAATAAAATTCAATAAAATCATTGTAATACACGAATTTCTTCAGCTAAAACTTTAAGTTTATTGACGTCGGCTTCAGATCAGGTTATGATCAAAAACTATGCGTTTTTTATTCCTTATGTTAATTTGGGCCAGCATGACCGCTTGGGCCGCACCCACCGATGACGATCTGGACCGTCAGGCCTTAGAGAAAGGCTTGGTCGCTCAATTGGGCGATCACTTCTCACAAGCGCGCCAGTCCATGAGTGGCAAAGCCTCCGAATTGGTGGTGCAGGCCATGGGCCTCTTAGGGGTGCCTTACCGCCGCGGGGGCGCCAACGAGAACACCGGCTTCGATTGCAGCGGATTTGTGCGTCACTTGTACGAGCAATCCATTGGCTTGGTGCTGCCTCGTCGCGCCGATGAGCAGGCCAAAGCTACACAGTCCATCGACCGCAACGAACTCAAACCCGGCGACTTGGTTTTTTTCAACACCATGCGCCGTACCTTCAGCCACGTGGGCATTTACTTGGGAGACGGAAAATTCATCCATTCACCGCACACCGGCTCCTCAGTGAGGGTGGACGATATGCGGGAAGCCTATTGGAACAAGCGGTTCACGGGTGCAAGGCGTGTTGAAAGCGTCGAAGCCGAAAAACAACGCTGAAGACAAACATCTCAAGTCCATTCTTAAGCGAATCGAAAACTCATCCGTCGGTCAAATGGTCACCCCGCCGTCCACCACCAAACTCTGACCGGTCACAAACGACCCCGCCGCTGAGGCCAAAAACACCGCAGCCCCAGCGATCTCGTCAGGTTCACCTATCCGACGCAAAGGGGTGGTGGCCGTACGATTCTTCAGCATGGCTTCGTCTTCCCACAGGGCGCGGGCAAAGTCGGTTTTGATTAAGCCCGGCGCAATACAGTTGACCCGGATGTTGTTTGGCCCGTACTCAACAGCTAAATTTCGAGCCATTTGCATATCGGCTGCCTTGCTGATGCAGTAAGCGCCGATCACCGCTGAGCCTCGCAAGCCCCCAATCGAAGAGACAATGATGATTGAGCCTTCATTGCGTGCCGCCATCTGCGGCGCGGCCATGCTGATCAGCCAATGATTGGCAATGATGTTGTTGTCCAAAATTTTGCGAAATTGGGCATCGGCAATTCCTGCTTGTGGCCCGTAATAGGGATTGCTCGCGGCATTGCACACCAGCACATCCACGCGACCCCAATGCGACAGGGTCTGATCCACCAAGTTTTGTAACTCATCTTTCGACGAAATATTAGCGGGCACAGAAATCGCGCTGTCTTCGCCATATTGCGCCTGGATTGCCAAAGCCACCTCTTCACACGCCTCTTTTTTGCGCGAAGAAATAACCACCTTGGCGCCGTGTTGGGCCATACGCTCGGCAATCGAGCGGCCAATACCGCGAGATGAGCCGGTGATGATGGCCACTTTACCGCTGAGATCAAACAAATTCATGAGGAGTCTCCTTCAAACAACAACTCGAACAACCACGTTCAAGACATTCGGTTAATTTCACACGAAAATAGTGCAATGAGCTGTCACCAAGGGCATACGTTTTAACAAGAATAGACGCCATCTATGACCCTGATCACACCCAAGCCTGGCAGTGTTAAGGTCGGGGCCATGAAAACAGAAATTGATCATTTGGTGGTGCTGGCCGCCAATTTGGAAGCAGGGGTTCAATGGTGTGAAGCCACCCTTGGCATCACACCTGGACCTGGCGGCGAACACGAGTTGTACGGCACTCACAACCGCTTATTCAAAATTGCCACGCCCACGAACCCGTTGGCGTATTTAGAAATCATTGCCATCAACCCCCATGCGGTACGGCCCAAAAAAAAGCAGCCCACGCGCTGGTTTGACATGGACGATGAGGCCCTGCGCGCCACCGTGGCGCAAGAGCCGCGCCTGGTGCATTTTGTGGCCAGCACTCCGGATTTGTTGGCAGCCCGCATGGCGTTGCGTATGGTCGGGATCGATCGCGGGCCGGCTATTCACGCCAGCCGCCGCACGTCCAAAGGTGTTTTGAATTGGCAAATTTCTGTGCGCGCCGATGGGCAACGCCTGTTCAACGGCGCCCTGCCCAGCCTGATTCAGTGGGGGAAACCCGTGGCCACGGATCCGCTGCGCCTGCATCCTCGCAATAGCTTGCCCCGCTCCGGAGTCACGCTGCACAGTTTATCGGTGCAACACCCCAGTGTCGACATGCTTCAAGCCGCGTTTGTGGCTATAGGCTTGAGCCAAGTCGAAGTGACGGAAGGCCCAGCCAACATCACCGCTACTTTGAATACGCCCAAGGGCTTAGTGAAGTTGCAGAGCCATGGCATTTAACGGTGTAACCTGCAGGGTTGCGGGTTGCCCTGGCTACGCCTTCAACCTCTAGGTGGTGTGCCTCAGGCTGACTTGCGGGCCTGCACCTTGGCATAAGCGGCCCACAGCTTTTGGTGCATCTCGCAGCCTTTCATTTCCAATCCCGGCGCTGAAATGCCCATGAAACGATCAGTTTGTGCAATCAAAGCACGTGCCTGGGCCACGACACCGGCACCGTACAACTGCCGAAGCGAAGCCAAATAAGGCGCGGTGTCACCTAAATCGGTGAGTTGAATCAGGCTTTCGACACAGGCATAGACCGCACGGCGTTGTGGCTTCAACTGGTCAAAATGGCGCAGCCACTCGCAGCCCTCGAGGGTAGCGGCCTCATCGCCGCAGGCCAATGCCAGCAAGGTTTTTAATTCACCCACACGCAGGTCGGACCAAAAGGAACCCGCATCGGCCACCATGCCAATCACAGTCGAGATGGGACGTTGATCGGCAAGGCTGGATTCGTTGAGTGTCGCCAACAAATCTGAGCATTCCTCGTTGTCAAGGTCCGGCAAGTTCAGCACGGCTTCACGCCAAGGATTGGCGATACTGTTGTTCTCAAAATCCAAGTCGTCTACCGGGTAGATTTCAGACATACCCGGCACCAGCACCCTGCAAGCGTAGACACCCAAGTGCTCGAAATCTGCGATGTAAACCTCAAAACCATCTTGGTGAATGCGGTTCAGCGACCACGCGTAGTCTTGCGCCGTGGTGCTGGCGAAATTCCAATCTACAAACACGTAGTCAGGGCTTTCACTCAAAAAGCGCCAATGAATCACACCGCTGGAATCGACAAAATGGATCTCGATATTGGGCGCACTGGATGCTTCTTCCAAATCAAAGGTGGGCGGCGGGAAACCCGCCAGCGTATCGAGCGCCCTGCCCTGCAGCAATTCAGTCAAGGCACGCTCCAGGGCCACTTCAAAACGGGGGTGAGCGCCAAAGCTGGCAAAGCAACCTTGGTCTTCGGGATGAAGCAAAGTCACGTTCATCACCGGGTACTGGCCGCCCAATGACGCGTCTTTGACCAAAATGCCAAATCCTGCAGCACGCAAAGCTGCAATACCGGCTGCAATGCGCGGGAAACGCTGAAGCACCGACTCTGGCACATCCGGCAAGCAAAGGCCTTCGCTGATGATTTTGCCCTTGATGTAACGCTCAAAAATCTCTGAGAGCGCCTGGGTACGCGCCTCGGCAGCGGTATTACCGGCTGACATGCCGTTACTCACATACAAATTACCAATGATGTTGACCGGGATATAAGCAGAAGCACTGTCACTTTGGCGGGTATAGGGGATGGCACAAATGCCTCTGTCCTCGTTACCCGAGTTGAACTCGACCAGATTGCGCGCATCGATGTTGCTTTCAGGGTTGTAAAACGCCTGCAGCTCAGGATTGAGCAGGCCTTCGGGCCAGGTGCCATCTTCGGGCACATCAAACCAACGCTCTTGTGGGTAATGCACAAAAGCTTGATTCGCGACATCAGGGCCGAGGTAAAAATGCGTCCAGAAATAATTGGTTGCAAGACGCTCAAAAAACTCTCCCAGCGCACTGGCCAAGCAAGCCAAGCGCGTCGCGCCTTTGCCGTTGGTGAACAAGATAGGGCAATCGCGATCCCGAATGTGCACCGACCAAATGCCCTCAACCGGATTGAGCCAGCTCTTCTCCTCGATGTGAAAACCCAATGCATGCAGGCGGGTTTGCATGGTGTTGATGGTCGCTTCCAGTGAGGCATCTTTGCCGGGGATGAAACTTTGTGAACTCACAGCTTACTGCCTTGAAAAAACAAAAAAATAAGGCAGACAACAACTCTACCGAGAAACACCAGCATGAGTCCAAACCTTTTGCGGTACTTGTATTGTGAGGGAAGATAGGCTGCCTAAGTGTTGTGTGTTTTTGTCAAACTTCTTTAGGCAAAGTTGCCAGCAACGCCATGCCTATGACCATGACACCCGCAGTCACCCATAAAGCCCCGTGAAAGGTACCGGTCACTTGGGCCATGGCACCGGCTACCACCGGGGCAATAATCTGCGCTGCACCGTAACTCAAGGTCAGCCGAGCCATGGCTTTGCCGGGGTTGTTGGGCGAGCGGCGGCCCACCAAGGCCAATGTCAGGCTCACGATACCAATGAAGGTGGCACCATAGCCCAAAGCGCCTGCCATTGCAGCAGCCAATGAGCCCGACAGGACAGGCACCACGATGGAGCAGGTTTGCAATCCAAATGCCAACAACAAAGCACGGGTGTCGCCAATGCTGCGCGCAACACGGTCCCAAATAAACACCGCAGGCATGGCTGCCAACCCCACTAGAGCCCAGGCCCAGGCACCATGCCCGGTCAAGCTGGGTTCCCTCTCGACCATGGCCACAATGAAGGTAGCGCTGATTACAAAGCCCCACCCCGCCGCAAAATAACTGCCCGCCATGGTCAACAACCAACGGCGCGACACTGCCAGTGCGGCTGAAGACTGAACCGCCGCCTGAGTCGGGAGGGGTGGTCGCCAGCGCCAGGCGGGAATAAAAAAGACACCACCCACAGCCGCCATAGCCAGCCACTGGTTGGGCCATAAGGGCCACAACTGAGCGAAGCCCCAAGACCCCAATGCGGTGACGATGATGCTCAGGCCAATGCCCATGAAAAATGTCCCGAGTTCTGGGCGTCTGCCCTGCCGCATCAACCATCCCAACACCAAGCCGGAACCCAACAACATGCCTGCGGCGCCGCACAAGCCGCCAAGGTATCTCCACAGCGCCCAGGCGGGCAACCAGTCGGTCAAGGCCATGGCGGCGGTGGTCACTAAGGCCAACCACAGGCCCATGCTGTACAAACGGTGCCGCCAGCGCGCATCGTCGATCCAGGCGGTGGCCAGTGTTCCGGTGATGTAACCAGCGTAATTGATGGCGGCCAAGACGCCCGCGCCCGCATCGGACAAACCGGTTTGGGTTTGCAAACTGGGCAGCAAGGGAGTGTAGGCAAAACGTGCCAAGCCAATGGTCAGCACCAAGCCGCAGATGCCGCCGGTCAAAACTTGCCAAGGTTGCAGCGTATTGAGTGGTTCAGACACGGTAAGCTTTGGGCTAAAACTGCCCTGCGCGCGCAGGCTGCTTCATGCCTGAGTCGACCCAGTCTTGCAACGTGATTCGGTTGAATTTAAAAGTGGGATCGACCTTCCACTGCGCAATCAATTCCCCGCCCTGGTCTTTCACACTCAAGGTGGCAGACGGGTTGTCGTCATCCGGCTCAATGTCAAGCATGATCGTAAGCCGGCCGGCAGATCCCTCCACCGAAAGGCTCTGGTGCAGACTGGCTTGCAGTTGCTGCTCGGAACGACGCACAAATTCGCTGGCTGTTTTCACCAGTGTAATGAAGGCGTTGCCGTCCAATGGCTTAGGGTTCTTTTTGTCTCGCCCCATGGTCCATGGTCCGACCAAAGCGGGTTCCACCTGCCCGGCTTTGAACATGGCCACCGCCCAGCCATCGTCATCTTCGTTTTTGACGACGCGGGCCGTCCAAAGGTCATCTTGCCAAAGGCGGGGTTCTTGAATCAGAGGTGTGTCGTCGGTCAAAGCGTACTTTTCTGTGAATGTGAGGTGTTAGCCTATTTTGACTGATCTTCACATGAAGCTGCTGAACACCCTTGCCACATGGGCTCCTGTAAAGTGCAGCCCTACAAAAGGAGAACTCGTGTCCGAAGCCCACATTGAAACAGCGCCCCTCAGCAATCAAGGCGTTGACTGTCTCGATTCAGACCTGCTGATCGTAGGCGCAGGCCTGTCGGGCATCGGCGCTGCGCGCCATCTTCAAACCCAAAGTCCCCTCACCCGTTGGGCCTTGGTAGAAGCACGCGCACGCTTGGGCGGTACATGGGACTTGTTCCGCTACCCTGGTGTGCGCTCAGACTCTGACATGCACACGTTGGGTTACGCCTTTAAACCCTGGACAGATCGCAAAGCCATTGCTGATGGGCCGTCCATCCTGCGCTACATCCAAAACACCGCTGAAGAAACCGGCATCTCAACGAAAATTCAATTTGGCTGCAAAGTGATGCGCGCAGATTGGTCAACTGCACGCTCGTGCTGGAGCGTCACTCTGACGCAAGCAAACGGCTCACTGCATGGGGTGACAACCCGATTTTTGTACCTTTGCAGCGGTTATTACAGCTATGACCAGGCGCACCAACCCGCATTTGAAGGGCAGGACACATTTCAGGGAAAGTGGGTGCACCCGCAGTTTTGGCCGCAAGACCTGGACTACAGCGGCAAAAGGGTGGTGGTGATTGGCAGCGGCGCCACAGCTGCCACGTTGGTGCCGTCCATGGCCGCCAAGGCGGAACATGTGACTATGCTGCAGCGCTCACCGACGTATATGGTTTCGCGCCCAACCGAAGACGCAGTGGCCTTGAATTTCCAGCGATTCTTGCCTGAGCGCATGACACACAACCTGACGCGTTGGAAGAACATTTTGATGGGTATGTATTTTTTTCGTCTGTCGCGCCGTTATCCAGACAAGGTTAAAAACCATTTGATTGGCCTGACTCAACAGCAACTGGGAACTGAATTTGATACGACCAAACACTTCACACCTCGCTACAACCCATGGGACCAACGCATTTGCTTAGTGCCGGATGGTGATCTGTTTCGGGAAGTTCGTGCTGGGCATGCATCGGTCGTCACAGACACCATTGTGCGCATCACTCCGAGCGGCATCGAACTGGCCAGCGGCGAGCACCTGGCGGCCGACATCATCGTCAGCGCCACAGGTTTGCAACTTAACGCTTTGGGCGACATTGCCTTCAGCGTGGATGGGCAAACCTACAACCCCGCACAAGCCATAGCCTACAAAGGAATGATGTTGTCTGACCTGCCCAATGTGTTCATGGCCATGGGGTACACCAATGCTTCATGGACGCTCAAAGCCGATTTGACTGCGGGCTATGTCTGCCGGCTGTTGAAACACATGACGCAGCGCGGCTATACCCAGGCCATGCCGCAGAGAGACCCGCGGGTGCAAGCGCTGCCTTATTTTGATTTTTCTTCAGGCTATGTGAAACGCGCAGAGTCACTACTGCCCAAGCAGGGAGACCGCGCGCCTTGGCGGGTGTATCAAAACTACCTGGCCGATATGCTCAGCCTGCGCTGGGGCCGCTTGGACGATGGCGTCATGCAATTTAAAGGTCGCACCCAGACTGAACATGCTGGCCTTCGCATGACAAGGACCGAACCCGACTAAAATAGGCAAGACAGAAAGACCGTGAATGACAGAGTACAAGACTGAACACTACGCAGCACTCGGGCTCAAGAGCGATGCCAGCCTTGCCGATATTAAAAAAGCGTTTCGCCAAAAAGCATCCCAATTTCACCCTGACCGCAACACAGCCGATGAAGCGCCTGCGCGATTTCGTGAAGTTCAAGAGGCCTATGAGGTGCTTTCGGATGATGCCAAGCGGCAAGCCTATGACGACAACCGTCGACGTAATTTATTGGACGACCCCTCTCTCACAGCGCTTGAGATCTGGCAAGCTTACTTCGCCCCATTGCGGTCAAAAACCAACCCGCCAAAGAATTGAACCGATGCATATTTCCTCTTTTTTTCTTGAACTTCGCAGTGCATATCAAGCCGAACTGGACGATCTGACTTTCGACTCCGAGGGCCGCAATGTTTTGCGTGAACGATTGACCGCAAAACGACAGGAGCTGGGTTTCTTATTTCAGTTAATGGATTTGCACCCGGAAATGGTGGCAGTTGTCCTGCACCAGGCTTTCACGTTCACCGTGCCCACCGTGATGGACCATTTTTTAACCCATCACGATGATGAGTTATTGGCTTGGGGTAGATTGAAGCATGCCTTGAAAATAGAAGTATGGGCTCAACCCATTGTGGACCAAATTTTGCTGGAGCCTATGGGTGAATGGTTTATGAGTGTGGCTGCAGCGCTTGAATACATGCACAGCAAACCCCTTAGCGCAGACAACCGACCTGCTCTAAGCAAAGAAGATGATGACAAAGATGGGCATGAGGAAACCGCATCACGACACGAAGGCAGTGATGATCACCGGGAAGCCACCGCTGAAGACGGGGAAGAAGCTGATGAGCGTGCCCGTGAAGAGGCCGGAAATGACTGGCTGGCTGGACAAGGCTTTGACCGCAAGGACAGATCATGAACAGTGATTCGAATTCCAGCGCGGTCGCATTGATCGCCAAAACACAAAGCTTGATCGCATCTGGCGACATTGTGGCCGCTGAAGCGGCCCTGGTCGAACTGGCCGACGAACAAGGTGACAATGCCTTGATGGTCGTCCTTGAACAACTTCCAGCCAAGGACATACTGGCCGTTATTCGGGAATATGACAACTCGAAAGAATCAGTCATTAATTTGCTGGTGACCCCCGCTCAATTCGCACGGGCAGTGGTCATTGAGAAGCAATACAAGGATCTGTCCCGAACGCATTTGCGCGGCATGATGAATGCGATCATTTTCAGAGAAGATGCTGACCCTGTTGATTTCTTGACGCACATGGGTGACCTCGAAGGGGGCGCCGAAGCTTTGGCAGATTACTTTTCCGAAAAATGGAGCCGTATTGAAGCTTTTGCATGTACAGGCTTTTTCGACGCTGTCGAAGATGATGGCCGCATGCTCTCTGAAAACGCCCTCTTTTCATCGGCTCACGCAAGACCTAAATTGGATGAAGATGAGGTTGCTGACCAAGACTGGATGCAGATGGCATGGACATTGCGCTACAAGTGTCCTGATTTATTTATAGAAATGCTTTTGGTCTTGCGCGCTAAAGCCAGGGCTCACGACCTCGGGCTTTTGAATGAAGAAGATCCTTCCGAAGACGATGGAAAAATAGAAACCAGCGCCACGGACCGAGGCAAGATCACACAGGCTGCGATTGATCCTGACGAAGAGTCGGCCATTTAAGACCTATGAACAGTCCATCGGAAACGACAGATTCAGAACTATCCACTTCGGTGGCGCTTTTTGATGCCAGTCCTTTTTTTGAAAAAGCATTGTTGTTTGGAATTCAACACGGCGTTCTGGACCAAGCCAAACTGGACAGTATCCAAATTGATGCGCCGAAAGGCATGGTTCAGATTGCAAGGTATTTTGGGAGTGAATTTCTGCGCCCTGAATTGGAAAAAGCCCGAGACCGCATTGTCAATTTGGTGAGTATGAATTTGGAGCATGAAAGTGGTGGCGATTTGGCTGTCGCTGCGAAAATTCTCCGTGAAAACAGTTTCATGTCTCGCTCCAAAGCGGCCTCGGACATGCTCAAGGCCTTGATCGTGATGCCTCAAAACAGCCATTTTGGAATGAACGAGCATGGCAGTTTCAGCGACAAGCACATTCCGCAATTGGCAAAATGGACTTTGTCTAATTTGGCCGAATACCAATCTGAGCTGGCCAGGAGACAGGCTGTTGCACTGCTGATCGATGCTGCTCAGTGGTTGGCTGACAGTTTAGGCATGGATGCGGACGATCTGGAGGATGCAGGGCCCGATGCCGAAGCCGTTATTCGGACCGCCATATTGGTACAACAAACCTCGCAAAAAGCAATCCCCGACTGGGTGAGTTTTCAACAATTGACATTGGCTTTGCGGAAAAAAAACGTGACCAAACCAATTCATTTGATTTTGCCAAAGGGTTTGCCTTCTGAGTACAAACGCATTGTTGAACAGGTGCTTGAAACCGTGAAAATGGATTTACCCAAAATCCTGGACACCACACTCACACCTCAAAAGCTATTCAACCAAACCCCAGCTTTTGTAGGGCGGTATTTCTGGATCGAAGACAGCCTCGCGCAGATCGATCATTTTGACCGTGAGGCAAGTCTTCTTTGGAACAAGATCACCAAAGGCCACAGTGACGACAGCTCATTGCTGACATTGTTTTTGTGCATTGCATCCGGCGTTACTGGTAAAACCCTGTTAACGGAGAAATCCGCATCAGCGCTGATCCGAAAAATTCGCAAATCAGGACTGCATTCCCACTTGGTCACCCAATTTGTTCTGGAACAAGCACCTCTTCAACATCATAATGATTACCTCCAATTATGGGAACGCTTTTTAGAGGACGCGCAAGCCACACTGCAAAGTGACCGCGATTACAAGTTGCATGATGCGTTGGCTTTGTTGCGAAACGACTGCAATATCAACGGCTAAAAAGCTACTTTCAGCCAACGACACCCTAGCCTTGGACCGAGACTGCGATCCGTCCTATTTTTGGCTTTGCGCTCAATGATCTGAACGCGCTCGCGGAAGGCCTTTGATTTGGCTAGGGTAAACCCGCTGGTCGGTACCCGCTTTCCATAAAACAGTCGGTAATCGCCTAATATGCGTGTCACCGCGCCAACTACTACCGATTACGATGACAAACCCTTCCGTTACACAAGCTGCCATGGGCAGTTTTGCATCCGCATCAGACCCACGCCTGGCCGAGGTCATGGCTCTTTTGGTCAAGCATCTTCACGCTTTTGTCACTGAGTCCAAACTCACCAAAGAAGAATGGATGAAAGGTTTAGATTTTCTGACGCAAAGTGCCGCTATCACCGACTCAGAGCGTAATGAATTCAGTTTGCTTTCTGACATTTTGGGGATTTCATCTATTGTGGATGTTGTTTCTCAGCCCGTGGGGGGAACCTCCAGCAGCGTGTTAGGGCCTTTCCACAGCCATGACTCACGTTTGCAACCCAATGGGATCGATCTCACAGGCGACCAACCCGGCGACAGGACCTGGCTGCATGGATATGTTCTAGATCAACAAGGGCGGGCCATTGCAAATGCTGAAATCGACTTTTGGCAAAACGCTGACAACGGTTTGTACCCTGCACAAGACTCAGCCCAGGATCCACATAACTTAAGGTGCAAAATCAAATGTGAAGCAGATGGCAGCTTCAATTTACTGACCATTCGCCCTCATCCTTACACGGTTCCGACCGATGGCCCTGTGGGCGCCTTGTTGGCTGCAAGCAGGCGCAGCATATGGCGACCAGCGCACTACCATGTGATCGTCAGTGCACCCGGCTATATTGGCTTGGTGACGGAACTGTTCCCCCAAAATTCTGACTACATCGACAATGACACCGTGTTCGGCGTGCGTGAAGGTTTGATCGTGCCTTTTGTTCGATCCAGCAATCAAGAAGTTGCGCAACGTTTTGGTCTTGACACCCCTTTTTACGAAGTGAAATTCGACTTTAAATTGGTCAAGCAGGCCTGATTCAGTCAGACAGCCTCCATCACAAGAGAAAATCATGAATAGATTCAAAGAATTAAAAGCAATAGGCTTTGCCGTGATGCTGACAGCATTTACCAGCTTGCATGCACATGCCCAAACCGACTGGCCTAGGGCCAAGCCTGTGACTTTGCTGGTTGCATTTGCGCCCGGCGCCTCTACGGATATTGTTGCCCGGTCATTGACACAAAAACTATCCGAAATAACGGGGGGTAATTTCATTGTAGAAAACAAGGGCGGTGCTGGCGGCAATATTGCATCTGCCCAGGCCAAACGGGCCGCACCCGATGGTTACACGATCTTGGTTCACAGTGTGGCATTTGCCGTGAATCCTTCTCTCTATGCAGATGCTGGCTACGATGCCGTGAAAGATTTTTCACCGGTTGCGTTAGGCCCAAAAACGCCCAACATTTTCACAGTCAACCCCAATGTGCAGGTTAAATCTTTGCCCGAATTGATTGAAGCCGCCAAAAAATCTCCCTTCAATTACGCATCTTCTGGTATCGGTACCACGACCCATTTATCGATGGAACGACTCAAGTCAGCGGCCAAAATTGACATTGTGCATGTGCCTTACCAACCTGCGGCAGCGATCAATGCGGTTGTGGCCGGTCACACTCAAATGGCATCGACCTCGATGCCCCCTGCGGTTCCGATGATCAAAGCGGGCAGACTGAAAGCGCTGGCCGTCACCAGTGCCAACCGCTCCCCTTTGCTGCCTGATGTTCCATCGATCACTGAATACGGCTACAAAGAGTTTGATGACTACACGTGGTTCGGATTCTTTGCGCCAGCAGGAACGCCTGCCGCGGTGATCGAAAAGCTGAACGCGGCACTGAACCGTGCCATGGAGTCTTCGGATATTGTCGAGAAATTTGCCCAACTGGGCATGTCCAGCACCCACAACAGTGCCACAGAATTTGGCAGTTTCCTAAAGGCGGAAGTCCCCAAATGGGCTGCCGTTGTCAAGAGCTCAGGGGCCAAGGCGGATTGAGCTTTCTTAGAGTAGCGCCAAGCCAATTTTTGCTTAGCAAGCTCAAGGTCTTGTGAACTCCAAAGCGCGTTGGTAGTAGCTCAAATCCAGGTATTTGTCTGGCGCTGGCGCCTGGCCACCCCACATGCCCAGAATTTCTGCACGTATCGACAGTAAATTTTTAAAGCCTTGCATATTAAATGCGCAGTCTTTGCTTAAGCCACTGCCTGGCACCAGCAGCTCTTCATATGTCATTGTG
>Ga0209296_1001554_pt1 | contig 17441 bp, 8 predicted proteins | sample S_130206_EF_Meta_FD_187319 | JGI IMG/M metagenome (GOLD analysis project Ga0209296, IMG submission 187319) | Freshwater microbial communities from Lake Simoncouche, Canada to study carbon cycling - S_130206_EF_MetaG (SPAdes) (version 2) | ecosystem: Environmental > Aquatic > Freshwater > Lake ...
AATTAGTTACCGCAACTTGATTTGCTGGATTTGAAACTTTTAGATATGAAAAATTTGTAACAGGTCTGTTTGTTGAGTAGTCGTAAACACTGTTGAAATTAGAAATAACATCTCTATCTTCAAAAACAGTCAAAACTTTGTTCGTGTTATACACCGCATTTTTTGCATTATCAACACTATTTGCCATGTGTGTTGACACCCATGTTGGGTCTGTAAATGGATATGTGTCAATAACCAATGGTTCATTATTTGCACCTTTAACCAACTGTAACAAACCTTCAGTTTTTGCATTAGTTTGAGGTTCTTTACCTAAATCAGTCAAACTTAATATGTTGAATGAGTTTTCCGTTAAGTTTTTAATATACGGTGTTACATAGAAATCTCTTATATAATCTTGATATGCTCTACCTGTTCCTTGGTTTGAAATTGTTTTTAGAAACGTAGGATAGTTTTGTGCAGTTATATTATAATTTTTTAATTTAAGGGTGAGGTATGGTGAACTAACACCTAAACCAGTAACAATGTTATTTGTTTCGGCACTTACTATTAACTTGGTAAGTTGTTCTAACTGATTATTATTTGCTCGGACGAATCCAGAATAATTTGAACTCAAGAATTGTCTCTCCCAAATCTCATAGAAAAATTTAATTTCCTCTTTATTAACATATGCAATACCTTCGGAAGGGTATTCTATCGCATTAACATTTATAATGTTTGTAGTGTTTTGACTATCAATAGGTGGTTGAACAACTGGTTGGTCAAATTTTTGAGTTAATCCCTTCATATACTCTTCAACAAATTCCACTTCAGGCCATTTATCAAATGAAAACCCTTTTGTTAAATTCACTACAGATGGGTCGGCAATATATTTTAATTGAAACCTTCCTTTTTTGTCTTCAGGTGTTTCAACAAAAAATTGAGGCCATGGGTATATAGGTATTTGACCATTAACCAATCCTTGATTTGAGTCCTGAGCAGTCGGGCTAATTTTTGTGTCATCCAAAGTATCGGTTCCTTTTGCCGAGGATGGATTATTTAGTATCGCATTTTTTCTTATTGGGTCATACCTTACATTCCACGCATTAGTATGTACCTCATCCAATAATCGAATGAATCCTTCTGCAGACGCCATAATAACCGCACAAATGTTTCTGACAGTTGGTTTAAATCCAATACCTGCCGATGAACTTTCAATTTTTCTAGCCAAATCTGCAGTGATTGCGGTTTCGTATTCCGAAAGTTTTCTATTTGATTCCGTTTCCATTGCCGACAAAAGATTTTGGAAATTCGAAAAAATAAATAATGGTGGTACCACTGTATTACCTAATGTATTTTCAAATGTTTTATCCGCAGTATCTTTTTCCTGAGTTGGTTTAATTTGTTTTTCCAACAATTTTTGGGTTTCTAAAATATCATTATCTGTTGGAGCAAAAATTCCATACAAAGATGTTGTTGTTTTAACCAAATCGATATCTGTTAACGCGACTTGTTTTACAAAAGTATTATAGGTTATACTATTTTTTATGGGTGTTTTACTATTAACCCCTAATGTTTTGTTTTCCGATAACAAACCTCTGAACTCAATTGTATAAGCACTTAATTGACTAATCGCATCTTGTTTTATTGTAGGATTGTCTATAATTTCTTTTTTAAAAATATAACACTCTTGACCCGTACCTTTTAATATTATTGGTTTAGGGTTTATATAATTATTGAACCAAGATTTGTTATCACCATAAACTCTGTTGAAATAATTGGTTAAAGTTTCTTTGTAAGTTCTAATATTAGTTAAAGGTTCTACAATAACAGGTGGGTATGAGTTTTGAATTATTATTTCAAACGTTTCTAATTTAGTCATCAATTGAGCTAAAGTCAATTCCGGAAAATCAGGACTTACCAATCCTTTTGCTTTATATTCACTATAAACTTCTGAAATTTTTTGATACCCTTTTTCACTAACAACTTCACTACTAATATTATCTGATGTTATATTTGATTGTTTAGATGTTACATTATCTACCGAATTAAGTTGGGTTTGTGTTGTAGCATTTCCAGCACCTTCAGGTGAAGTAACTGATTTTGAAACACTAAATTTTTTGCTATACATATGTGGTGTCGCAAACAAACTACCCATTGATATTTCATTAAGAATGTTGAATTTATAACCAACAAACTCCAATTCAATTCGATAGTTTCCACTGAAACTATTAAAACTGGCGTTAAAAGTTTTTAAATTTAATTGATATCTTATAGCTTGTCCGTAATATCCTTTAAGAGTTAAGTAAAATGGGCAGTAAGGTAAGTTAAAAAAAGCAGAGTAAGGTGAGTCGTTTCCAAGTTGGAAAAGTGCTCTTCCTTGAATATCTTCCAAAGATATACTTACACTTGGAACAAAAGATGTATTAGTTTTTACATTTATACTTGTCATACCCAATAAACCATTATCTGTGGCCTTTCCTCCTGGGTCAGTCAAAGTAGTTTTAACATATGGTTTTGTACCATCTTTTGGGTCAATAATTTCAAATTGTTGTTGATTATCACCTAAACCATTTACAGCACCTTTACCGGTCAACTCATCATAATATCCTGTAGTTAAATTACTTTTTTCCGTTGGTCTTAAAAAATTCATTTTAGCAACAGAAATAGTTCTGATTCTATCTTCAGGACTTCCTCCCACAGATAGTTTTGTTCTTGGGACCACTTCAGCCTCCAAATTGGCAAACATGACCAAATTTTCATGGTCAACCAATCTTTCTTTTACATTTCTTAAGTCATCAATAGTTTTGTTCGGGTCAACTAAAATAATATTGTTGTAATCGAACTCCACATATATATGCCCACTTTTGTCACCTTGTACACTACCTGCCATAGTTATTTAATGTTTTACCTTTTTTTAAGTTATCCTTAGCCCATAATGGTTGAAGGTTTGTGTAATGACATAATTTGTAAATTTCTTCCTCTGTCTTTGCAGAAGACAATGGAATTATATGGTCAATATGCCAACCAAATAAACCCCTATTACTCCAAGACATCCCTTCTGTAAATTTTTTTTCTATATGTTCTTTAAGAAAGATAGGTGAACACCCAACAATATCAAATGTGTTATTTTTTTTAACCCATTTTTTGGCCATTTCTTTTTCACATTCTTTACAACTACTTCTATATCCACTTTTTCTATCTTTTCTAACACCAAATTCACACATATCTTTTAAAATATGACACTTAGTACATTCTTTTCTTTCAATTAAATTACCTACCATAATAATAGAAATAGTTCTCTAAAGATGTTTTATAATCCTGTAATGAAGGTAATAAAGGGTAAGGTACGATTAATACCGCGCCATCATAAATATAATTTTCTAAACCACCAAATTGAGGATTAGCTTGCAAAATCAACCATCCAAAATATGGTGAGTTATAGAACTCTTGAGATACAATATCTAACCTACTTCTACCGACTTTATATACATATGTTTGGTCAGTGGTTTTTTGAGGTATTTGCACAAAAGGAACAACGGTTTGTTCACCGTTGATTAAGAATTCACTGTATCTGTTCCAATATTGATATCCCATTAGTTAAGTTTTGCTTTACATATAAATACATTTGCAGGACTTTCATCGTCCCACGTTTTATTATTCGTATTTTGGTTACCTGTTGCACCCAAACCTTTTATTAATAATTGTTGTGCAGGGGTATTTGCATTCTCTGTTGTATAAGTAAACGTTCTTTTCTTTTTAAGATTAAATGGTGTATATTTTAAGTAATCTTTTAATCTATCTTTTTCCATGTAATCAATAAATGCCTTAGTAATATCATTTTCCTCAACAAATACAGGTTTCGCTTTCTTATCCCAATAAGCATCAAACGCCGTACTAATATCACCTGAACTTTTACTAGTTAATGCCGTATTACTAAGTATATTACCAATTAACGCATTTTTAAATGATTCATATTTTGTACTATCAGTAACATCATTAGAAATAATCATATAAACTCTTCTAAAGATATAACCATTAGTATTACTATCAAATAATGAATTAGTACTAAATGGTGTAAATACTTGTTCTGTTGGGAATTTATAGTTTGGTTCAAAAACTAAAACACCTTTATATGGTTTATTGTTGTATGTAAAGTCAGTTGGTTTCCATACTACAATATTAAAGTCCGTAATACCACTTTTTATTTTTTTAACATCGTCGATAAACTCATCCATAGTATTTGTAACATTTTTTGAGCTTGGGTCTACCTCTGTTGTTCCTGATATTATATAAGAAATAACTTTTCCATCTTTTATTTGGTATCCATCGGTACCTGTATTTGAATATGCCGGCACATTATATGATATAGTATTTACCCTTCCAATATATCCAAGATAACTTTGTTGAACGGAAACAATACCATTTGTTATATTAGTGACCGCACTTTGGAATGAACTTCTTTTATTTTTAACAAAATTTGAATAGTTTTCTTGAACTTGATTAACAAGACGATTTGAAAATTCTTTAGATTGATTAAGTGTACTAATAAATCCTTCGTCACCGCTCTTAATATCTTTCTCCAACTGAGCAAAAATCTCGTCAGTTCTTTTTTCTAAATTGTAAGGCTTACCAAATAAAAAAGTGTCACTGTCTTTGGTTAATGTAAATTTACCATTCTGATAAGTTCTTTCCATCATCCATTGTTGACGAACGGCATTATTATATTGATTTAAAGTTTCTCTATTTTTATTTACAACATTTGTAAAATATGATTGTGTTTGTAACAACACCATGTCCATAAATGTGCTATAATTTATAGTACCAGTTTGACCTGTTTGAGTTATAATATTACTTGTAACGGTACCAATTGGTTTATCATTACTTTGACCATTTTGTACTGGCGCTTGATTTATTGTCGGTGGTTGGACATTACTTCCAATTGTTTTAAGGAAATCGGAATCAATAACTTGATAACTTAAATCCGTTGTGTCCGCCCTATCATCGTAAATTTCAGTATTAGCATAATAATTAAAAGTCAACGCATTTTGTAATTTATCTACAGATTCTTTTAATCCACTACCTCCAACAAAATTAAATCCTAATGTAACATTCGCAATCATTGGTTGAACACCAATACCTTCAGGATTAATATCAAGATTTTCATAAGTGATACCCAATGATGTTGGGATTATTTTAGTATTATAAAAATCACCTACTCTTAGAATCAACACTGGTGGTGCACCAAATGATGTGTTTGTCGCATTACTATAGTCAGGGGCTGTAGTACCATTAACATTTTTAATTGTCGGAATGGTATCTCCAGGTCTCATACATTGTTGTAAGAAAGTCAATCTTGAGTTTAAACCTTCAGGTGTTATTGAGTGGAACGCTGGTTGGAAAAACTTGAGTTTGTCTTTCAAGTTATCATAAACCATTGGAGTATCTTGTTTTATAGTTTCAAAATAATCACACTCAGATAATAAAGCTCGTAAAACTTTTTTACTTATGTTATTAGTATCTTTTCTAACAACATTTGTTTCTGTTACAGGTTCGGTTTCAGTTTTTGTTACAACATTACCCGTAACAACAGTAGTTTGTTTTGGTGTTAATACCGCTTTAGGCGCCCTTAAAGTTGATTGAATGTTTGAGATATAAGCTCTTCTACAAGCCATTGCGTTTGTCGTATAAATCTCTTTATTTAATGACTGACTATTTCCATCATTATCACCACAAGATACACTACTTCCAGGAAAAAATTTTTGAGTTTTTTCATCATATCTCAATACTTGAGTAAATTCACCAAATCCTTGACCGACTTTAACAATCAATCTTTGTGGTGTCCCTGTTACGTATTGTGTCATCTTACTATTACCTGTAATGTATATTGCAGCTGAGTTAATTCTCTTAGCCGATAAAATGTTATTGTACGCTTGTTTTGCCGATGGTGAAGTACTACTATCAATTGTAATTGTTACAGTACCTTCAGGATTATTTGTAAATTGTTTGTCTAACTCATTTATCAATTCATCAATTTTATTTTTGTTTGGTGTAACTACGCTATCAAAAAATGATGATGTTTGTTCGGCAGTACTTGGTGATTGTTCTGTGTAGAAAGTTTTTTGACCAATATATGGAGTGTAGGTATTAATGAAATTTTCACCAAACTCAAGTGGTATATTATTATTAAAATAAAACCCTATATTTTCAAAACTTTTAAGTGTTGATTCAGGGGCACTACCCGTTCCTTTATCTCCTGAAACTTGTGGTATTGTTTTTATAGTATTAACAGTATATTCAATTTGTTCTCTTGTTAATTCTTTTGAAGACAGAGCTTGTTGTATATCAAACAAGTCATTAGGTGGAATAGTATAATATTTTTTAGCTAACTCATACAAGTCATATTTTCTACATCCTGCAAAAAAAGATTCCAATATAGAATCAATTCTAGTTTTATTTGTTTGGTCCGCCAAAACTTTATTAACAATCACATTCAAAACTGAAGGATGGTCAACAACTATTTTCCACTGTAAGCTACCAGTTCTAGTTGTATTTTTATATGTGTAAATTGGTTCAGGTCTTCCAATAAAATCGTTACCTTGCCAATTCGCTCGTACATCCTCACTAAATGTTAATCCATACGGTGGGAACCACATTACCCTACCTCCATTAGGTCCTCTTTCACACACTGGTAAATCACCAACCCTAAAACCTGGTGTATTAGATGTTACCCAAGCCAAGTTTTCAAGTGAGAACATATATTTTTTTGCCTTAGCATTATTATATGAACCAATCAAGTTAGTTGAATCTTGTCCCCCTTCTTGTTTGTTTGGTGAAATGTTTAGGTTATAAGTTTTATCTAAAACAGAATAAGAAAATCTTCTACCTTCAGTAACGATACCATCTTGTTTTTGTAAATCATTATATTGTAGATATGGAATATCTTTTGCAAATACTCTACAGTATTCGGTTCCAACTTCTTGTCCGATAGAACCTGTATATTTAATAACTCTTGAACCTTTGGTTAATTCTTTATAACCGTCATTGAATACTTTACTCACTTGGTCAATAGCATTACCAACATGTTGTAATCTTTTACCTCCTTGAGGTTGGCTATCTATGATTCTTTGTGTGTCGTCAAGAATGGAACCTTGTCTAAAAGTTCTTTCCGTTGATTCTGTTGAATCATAAGATGAAGGTTTAAAATCCTCATCTTGATTCATGATTTCACCACCTATACCAACTTTCTTACCAGCATTACCTTTGTATTTTGGAGATACCCATGTAAATCCACCTTCAATACCACCACCATCACTATATGTTGGACCGTTAGCACCTAACCTAACATCTTTACTTGGACCTTCGTATAGTTGAGCCAATTCTTGGGGACCATATACAGGTGATTGTTGTTCATTACCAAAAGCGTCAACAGGTAACGCGCGGCTTGGTGAAAACACTCTCGTTGGGTCAGAAGTATCCGAACCAATATAGAAATTTGAATTGTTAGTTTGTGTTCCAACAAGTGCACCTCCAAGTCGGTCAACTAGTGTTCTATCGTAATTAGGCTTATATCTATTATAATTTATGTTTTTCCATAAAATAGATTTTTGACCAGCTCCAGTATTATTATAAAATATTTGAGTTCCTGTCTTACCCGCGCCTAATAAATTACTTACAAAATTACCTACCGCAGCCAATGGATTGGCAAGTAAAGATTGTTGTATTGTTGTTGGTGAAGGTGGATTAATATTTGGGTCAAAATATGAACCAGGTATCAAAGAAAAAGGTAATAAACTTCCTCCCAATCTTAATGCAAAATCAGCAGATGCAGTTATTGGATTTGATGGAACGGTAATTTGATAGTTTGGTTCTATAATTGGAACATTACCTGTTAAAATGTTAACAAGATTTGTACTACTATTAACATTTAATATATTTGCTCGTCCAATAGTTTCTCTAATAATGGCTCTACCAATTCTATCTTCAAATTCCTTTTTGAGCGTTTTAGCACCCAATCTAGCAATAAATGAATCTTGACTTAATAAACCATTACTACCCGTTGGGTCAGGGTTTAATAAAATTGATAATGGTGTATAAGATGAAGGGTTAAATACTGATGGATATGGTTGGTTATTATATAATGCTTTAATACCACCTGGTATTGTACTTGAAATTGTATCAGGTGTAGTAATATAAACACCCGCATCATATTGTTGTAATCCTCCATTACCAAACGCATTAGCCGCAATATAAGGTGTGGTAATACCTGCAAAACCTTTTTGAGCGGCTATTTTTGCTTGGTCAATTATATGTGCGTCTTGTTGTCCAGGTCCATACTCACCTTGATTTGATTTTGTATTTAAGTTACCCGAAACATCAGGTGCTTGTTTGTAACCACCTTCATTTCCCCATTGATTAAGTGGGTATTGCTTGTCGGCAAAAAATGTTGTATCAATTAAGAAATCAGGACTATCAATAACAGATAAATCTGATTGTACCACCTCATAAGTAATAGGAGGCGTAGCCTTATTAGGGGATTTAGCATAAGGTACTAAATTCCTTGTTATAAGTTTTTTCCTAAAACCTTCCGTACTAATATAATCTAATGGACTGCCCATCTATACTTTTCTTAATAAATAGGTTAATTGTGTTTTTTTATAAAACATTTATCTTCTTCCAATCTCTTTTGCCTTTTGATTATAATATTCGTAAATCTTCTTTTTAAACTCTTCAGATTCAAAATAAGTTTTAAATTCTTTTTGGGACACTCCTGAGGGAGTTTTTACATCAATAGTGATTGTACCACTAAAATTTACTTCTGAATTCACTTGTTTTTGTTGTGATAATGTTTCGTTATATTTTTTTTTGGTACTTAATGCTTGTTCTATTGTTATAGGTTTTGATTTTGTTTGAGTTCCAGATATTACCCCTGTTTTAGTATTTGTTGGGGTTGTAGTACTTCCAGTCTTTCCTAATATAGCTTCTTTAAATAAGTTTTCAACTTGGCTATTCCCTCTCAATCCTGTTGCAGTTTGTTTTGCCAAATCTTGAATTACTTTAAACATTTTGTCATCCATATTTGAACTTTTTTGTAACAATGTTTCTTTCATTTTATTTATAGATTCTCCGAAAGTTATGGATTGAAAACCATCTTTCATTCCAGTTTCCAAAACTTCTTGTACCTTTTCAACCACACCAGCAACTCCTTTTCTCATTTCATTGCTTTCAGGAACCATTTTTTGAGCATTACTAGCAAAATTTTTAACTATACTTGTTAAACCCTCAATGTTTGACGCTTGAGAACTTGCCAATCCAAGAACCAATTTATCTCTTATCGCTCTAACATCGGCTTCAATAGATTTTGTAAAACCCAATTGACTTTTTTGAATCTCTTCCATTGTTTTTGGAGCATCTTTTTGTTGTTGAATTAATTTATCAAATTCGTCTTGACTTAAGTCTTGTAATTGTTTTGTTGTCTTGTCATCTATTTTAACTTCATATTGACCTTTTTCACCCATTTTTGCAATATTTGCAAGGTATTGTTTGTCTTCTTCGTTTGCAAATTTTAATCCCGCCGTTTTAACTTGTGATAATCTTCTATCCAAATCAGCGGCAGCCAATCCCATTTTACTCATCTCAGTCGCACTAACACCAATTTCATTTTCCATTTCCCTCAATGTTAGAACACCCTGAGGATTTATTTTAAATGATTGTGTTTTTTCGTCAAAATATGTAAATGATTTTGCAACGTCTGCCAAGCTATTTTGTAAACCAGATGGGTCATTGATTGATTGGTTCATCAACGCAAATGGGTCCGCTAAATTACCTACGGACACCCCTAATCTTTGAAACGCTGCCGCAACGTCTATAGCTTTTCCGGGGTCCAAAACTTTATTTGCTAACTCAAAAGTTTGTTTCATATCAAATCTTAACATTGAAGCTTGAGCAGCCATTTTAGCTAAACCAGCAACACCACCTTCAAATTGGAAACGATTCATTTGTCCCATATTAGCAGTAACGTCTTTCATTACTGATGTTGCGTTTAACCCAACACTTTGAATATATTCAATTGAATGCTCTAAATTTACACCGATTTGAGATGTTTCATACCCAACATCTTTAAAACTACTGACTAATGCGCCACTGGTGGTATTCAAAACTTTTGCTGATGCATACAATTTTGCAACCACATTTTCATTTTCTATTACATTTCTATTAGAGGCTGCAGCAATTTCACTCATAGTGACCGCCACATCTTGTAAATTACCACCTAAACTTTCAACTCCAGCAGCACTATCAACGAATGCCAAATTCATTTCAATAATTCTTGACCTAGCTAAACCAAAATTTTTGTTTAACAGGTTTCCACCTGCAACCATGGCATCAAAACCATCTACAATAGTTTTAAGTGGGTTTAAAAGTGATACTACAGTACTTTCTAAATCTTTAATATCGTTTTTTTTACTATCTAAATTTTCTTCTGTTGCCATAATTTTTTGTACATTTCTATATAAATAGAAGAAGGACTAAAAAATTAGTCCTTCTTATTCTCTTGAATCCATTTATCAAGTAAATACTTTCTAACAAACACCGGCATTTGTTGGAAATCTTGATATGTGATTTTCATCAGGGTGTTTAAATAATAAAATTCGTCAATTTGATTTTTTCTATAATCAGAAGAAAGGACGAAAAAAGTCAACCCCGAAACCAACATTTACTGTTAGTTTTTCTCCTGACGGGGCTATAATCATTTTAGTCATATCCAATCTCGGTTCGTTTTCGTTCATAAAATTTCTAAGATATTTTGAATCTGCAATTGGCATAGATTCAATAAATTTTGAAATCATTCCTTTATCGGTTGAACCATCAATTTCAAATATTTCTTTTTGCATTTTCCAAGTAACTTTTGGTACTATTCTACCTTGTGGGTATGTATCCGCCATTCTATTAATTTCCATTAGTTCACCATAACTTAATGGTCTAACTTTGATTGTTGATTGACTTTTAGGTAAAGTTACAGTGAATGTCCCATCTTCGTTTGGTTGTTGACCATTTATGATGGTTAATTGGTCCAACATAACCGTTGTCTGAAATTGTTTTTTTGTTACTGGGTCAGTAACATTTAAATTTAATTCAGGTCCAAATGCAGTATTTCTTAAAAAGATTAATATCGCCTCCACATCACCTTCAAGTAAATCTTCAACCCTAACATCAGGCTCATAAATTTTAGCCCTTAACAAATTGATTGTAATGTCTGAGGTTCCGCCCATCAAAATATTTTCATCGGACGCGGTTAAATAACCTACTTTTATTGATTTTTTTTTGTTTCTGTAAAAAATACCCTGTGAAGGTAATTGTACCACATCGTGTGGTAAAGAAAAATTTTGTTGACCGTAGTCGATTGTTTGATTATCCATATAAAAAAATTAACCGTAGAGAGTTTATAGTGTCCCTACGGTTAAATATAGTTAGTATTGAAAATTCGTAAATAGTATTAAAAAATCAATATACTAACACACATCTATCCATGCGTAATGTCGCAGAAATTGTTGCTAACGCGTCTCCATTGTAAGCTAATGAATCAAAGTTAACATCTGTTAAGAATGTTCCATAAAGAATCCATTTCTCAACAACAACACCCGTTGGGTCCAACATTTCAAGGTCAATGTCTTTTTTGTAACCCGCAGCATAACCCATACGACCTGTAACTGATTCAGCATGTAAACGAACCCATTCCATAAGAGCTTGTGCCGCTGAAGGTCCAATTGGGTCACGGAATTTAACTGGGATAGTTTGCCAATTAAATCTACCTGCAACATATGTTGAGGTGTTTAGGAAAGGAATTTCAACAGGGTTAATTGTGATGTGTGGTCTAGCCGTTGACTCAACAAACCATTCATTTATACCCAAACTTGATGGAAACCTTAAAATGAATCGGTTCTGACGTTTCGGTTCATAAGGTATCGGCATTTTCATTAATAAATCAGCCATGTTATTTTATTTTTTTTTTAAGTTCTTTTTTATTTATATCTATAAATATAGTATTGTTAAAAAATTTTTCTCTTTACTTTTTTTTTGATGAGATTATTCTTTATTTATATTCCTTTTTAATGCCTCCAGCAGTAGAATAAGTTTTAACTATATTATCTGGTTTATCTTTAAAATGTTTACTCATTACTTCTACATTTCTTATATCATCGTCTGAAAATCCTATACTAGGTTCCATTGGTATAAAGTTATTTGAAATGTCATTTTTAATAAATGCTTTCTTATTAAGTATACCAGCCATCCCTTTTATATAAGAAACAAAATCTTCCATTGCCCTAACTTTTAATTCTTCAGGGTTGGCCGCATCTCCTTCCCCAAAAGTAACTGGATGATATTTGTTAAGTTCTAAATATGATTTAATTAAATCGTCGTCACTCATTTCTTCCTCACCGACAAATGTCCTATATTTTTTAAGGTTCTTAACTAGTTGGTCTTTATCAATACCATTAAAACCACTCACAATATAATTATATACCGCCTGTTTTAATGTTTCAGGATTGTGACCTCTAGCCGTGATTATTGAAAAAATTGACCCGTTATTGATTGCTTCTCTGAAATCACCAAATGCTGGTCCTTCTTTTGCTCTCATTGCATCAATTAAAAAATCTTTATCACCTTTGGTTCTAAAATTTCTAAAAGGTTCTTCCCCAAATCCAACTATGGTATCTCCTTTATATTGAAATGGTTTTTTTCCCAAGTCATGTCTATATTCCGCAAAATCATCCGTACTCATACCAACTTCATTACCATCTTCCGTTTTAACCATGATTTTTGTTGGCATATGAACAATATTGTCATCCCAATCAAAGGCATAGTATTTCATATCTGGAGTATTTTCCTCTTTAAACCCTTCTCTAAGTTGTTTTTTCATATTAGGCAATTAAAGGGGATACCGAAGTATCCCCGTTAAGTTTATTAAATATTTTCAAACGAAGCTCCTGTTGGAGTGATGAAGAACTCAATATCAATGAATTCTAATGCCTTCGTAGGTTTTAAGTAGATTTTACCTACTAGTCTGTTAGCATCTAAATCTTCAGGTGTTGAAGACACTGTTACACGGAAATCATAAAGACCTCTATCTCTTCTGATTGAATCCAAGATTGGATTTACACTATCCAAGAATTGTTGTCTAACAATTTGGTCATTTTGTTCAAATAACAATCTAACTGCAACTGCTGAAATCAACTTACGAGCTTGAAGTAATAATCTTCTTACATTCAATCTGTTAAGTGCCGTATCAGCAACTTGTAATGTTTTGTTACCCCAAATTACAGTTCCAACATCAGAGAAAGTTGCGATAGGGTTAATTCTACCTTGATATAATGTATCTCTATCAGTTTGTGTAAGTTTTTGTCTAGCTTTGATTGAGTTTACAAGACCTCTTGTGTAACCCGCTGATGCGAACCATGGGAATGAAATGTTATCAGTCAACGCTAAGTTTCTACAAACCTCACCAGTTGGTGGTAAGTAAATTTGTGTATTATTAACTGTATCACGAACTAATATCCAAGGATAATAAGTTGCGGTATAGTTAGAGTCAATTCCTGTATTATCAAGATTATCAACAGCTTCTTGAGAGTAGATAATATCTTGAGGGTTTGTTGAATCAGGAGTGTACATGTTGTAGTCAGGGGTTGTTGCGATATAAACCGAGTCAGCTCTTGAATATTGAACCATGTCAATTGCTTCTTCCACAAGATTAGAGTTATTGATATAATCAATACTTGAAGTTGCGAATATGTTAATGTTTGTAGATTCAGGATTTGCAAATGTTAAGATACCAAGTAAGTAAGCGTAGTAGTCAGTATTTGCAAAATCTTGAGTGTTATTTTGAACAACGATTCTCTTGAATAAACCTTCACCTGTAGCTGTTGGGTATCTTGAAGATGCTGACGCCCCTGCCAAGTAACCTGAAGCTCCTAATTGGAATCTGTCTTGGTTAGTTCTCCATTCTCTGTAGATATCCCAACCATCAAAACCACCAGCAAAACATACTGTGTATTTTCTTGAGTATATAAAGTAGTAAGGATTTTCTTGAGTTTGAGGGTCATCTCTGAAATCAGCAACACCACATTCAAATGCTGTTTGACCACTTGACATATAAGTGTTAGCAATTGTAACAACCGTAGCACCTGAGTCCATGTGGAAACCTTTACTGATAATATTCCAAGGTTGACCTTCAACTAAAGGATTTGAAATCCAATTTGAAGGATTCTGTTTTCCTTTATATGTTAAGAAAGATTCGTCAATACCAAATTGAGTTGAAACCCCTAAATAACTTCTTCTAACAATGTCTCCTGCAGATTCAACAGGTGCTCCACCCGCATTTGAACCAAATGGTGGGTTAGATATAACCTCTCCAGGATAATAGTATTTTGTTTTGAATTTAGGATATGGTGAAGGGTATGTATCAAAACTTGAATATTCTCTTTGTGTATAACCATAGAAACCACAAGGTAATGCGTCAATAGGTGCCTCATCAGCCATTTCAATCATAATGTATTTTGAAATTAAAGCAAATTCACCGTTAGACGAACCAATTTTCTTAGCAACGAAGTTGTTAGATGCTGGGTCCATATTACAGTTTGTAAATTTCTCAATAACAACTGGATTAGCATCCGTATCAAAGAAATTTCTAACTAAAACATCAAAACTCATATTGTTATACGATAGATTCGCAATTGAAACTTTAACTTCAGTATTTGCAGCATCTCCATCAGAAATTGAAATGAACTTGAATAATTTATAAACTTTATTACCTCTTAATTCTGAAACTAAAAATGGTGTTTCAGGTGATTGGTATTTTTCTAAATTGTATGCAATAGATGATGAATTTTCACTTCTAGCATCAGGTAATGCAATTAAATCACACGCTAAACCACGAATATATCCTTGATTATATGCATAATTTAAAGAACCCTGATAAGCTTCCTCAACATAAATTGGGGTTTCAAATCTTGATTTTCCAAAATTATCCACTCCTAATACTTTAGTGATATATTTTGAATCCGCAGCTAACATAGAAGTTTCAAATGTGAATGGATTGTTATCTTTAGTCACACCTGATAACAAGAACTGTGAATATGGTGAACTCGTGATTCCTGAATATTGTCCTGTGCAAATTAATTGAAGGTTGTTTGGTACCCAAGTGTTATTGTTATCGTAATCAATACCAACTTCATAAACAGGTCCATGGAAAATACTTGAACTATTGTTTTCATAGTTTGAAATACCTCTTGAACGAAGAGTTGCAATCACCATGTTGTTAAACTCTGTATAAGGAGTACCTGTAAATGTATATGAATTACCTACAACAGTACCTGTGAAAGCTCCACTAGCACCTGAGATTAAACTTGAAACTGAGTAATAGAATGAATACCCTGTGTAGTTGTTAGTTAATGAATCTCCGTTTTGGAAATTAAAGTCAGCATAATACCAAGAATCATTATTACTTGCAGTTAAATCATTTTGTGCGAAATTATTTTCACAATCAAAAGGGTTTATAATTGTTGAATATTGACCAGTTACTGAAAAATATGCTGATTCAGGAATTGCACCGTATATTACAGCGGTTGTTGCTGATGTTGATGGTGTGTCCATGACTGCATCCAAATAGGTGTTAAAATCTGTTTGTAATGAAGATGTACTTCCATCTTGTAATTTGTATTGAACTGAAAAGTTTGCAATAACCTGTGCAGGTAACGAACCTGAAATAAAGTTCACAGTATTTCCTGTTGAGTTCCCTGTGAATGTTGCAGTAAATGATGTTCCAGTGGATGGGTTACCAATAGTTGTTGGGTCTACATTTGCGGTAACTGTAAGAGACCATGATGGACCCGCATCGTAACCTGACAAACCTAAAACTCTTGTAACAAACAATTGGTTTGATTGTTGTAAATATGATTTAGCGATATATGCAGATTCATACTTTGGTATTTGAGTGTTATAAAACTTAACGGGTTCAGTTCCCCCGAAATAAGCTTGAAACTCATCGTAGTTAGTTATGAATACTGGTTCGAATGCTGGACCTTTGATAGTTTCTCCAACAAGACCTAAAGTCGTTACACCCACACTTTGGGCTACGAAAGATAAGTCGGTTTCAGATGTGTACACCCCTGGTGATACGTATACTTTTTGATTTGCTTGTGCTGTTGCCATTATTAAATTGTTCTGTTACAGATTTATTTTATTGATAAATATTCAATATTATATGAAAAAACTTTACTTTTGGATAAGTATTTATAATCGGTAGGAAATAATTCTACCTTTTTTCATACCATGAAAACAAAGAAAGAAATTAAAAATATAAAAATATCCCCTGAATCACATGAAATACTAAAAAAGTACTGTGATAAGAGGGGAATTAAGATTTATAAGTTTTTGGAAAATTTAATTATAGAAAAGTGTAAAGAGAAGAAAGATATCTACGGAGAAGATTAAACCAACTTACTTGTGAATGAAATTTTAGATTCTAATGCAGCATCTAATTTTGTGATTTCAATTCTTAAAATATCATTTGTTGTGATTTGAATTGTTGAAACATCACTACCGTAATAGTCATCATTTATATAGATGTCGTATGTATCAACATTATCTGAACCAAGTAAGTTCATGTTTGCTGTATAGTCAATCATATCAACTAAAGTGGTATTACCCGTAACAAATAAAAAGTTAGTTTCAAACTCATTTGGATTTTCAGGATATTTTTTTCTTTTTTGTTTTCTTGTTGATGTATCTAACTCAAATAATTGTGTAATTCTTTGAATTGCGGGTTTAACTTCAAACTCATCTTCATCTATTAGATAACCCAACATTGTGAAATCATAATTTTGAATATAATACTTTCTTGAATCAATAGTCATTTGAGATTCATCTGAAACATTATCCATAATAATTGGAACATACTGCCCTTTAATAAAAGTATATGCTTGTCTTGAAGCAAATGTTTGCATAACCACTTTATTAAGTTGGTTAAGTTCTCTCATTCTATTACATATAATTTTAACACTATATTTGATATCTACAGGAACAGGTTGTGGAATTGTGTAAATGTCCATACCCTGTTCATTTCCATTCCATGTTGGAACCGATGCATAATAAAATTGTTTTCTATTAGGAATTGTATACTGAAGTGATGGATTTGTACCATATTTAACTTCAGGATTTCTAACTACCGTAATGAATGGTGGGGATGGATTATTATCAATATCAGTAAACAATGCTGTTTCTGTGTACTGAGCCCAGTTTTGAGTTGTGATGATAATATCCAACATAGGAACAATTTTCCCTGATGTTGTTACTTCTAATTCAGTTTTAACAAAATCAAGCATTCCTCTATCCAAATCGGCATGTAATACTGATTTTGGTAGATAAGTTCCGTCTTCTTTAATATATTCTAAAAGTTGTTCTCTTCTTTC